>MDTB01131776.1_pt1 | contig 12317 bp, 6 predicted proteins | sample 811161 | NCBI WGS metagenome assembly MDTB01 (sample SAMN05326650, study PRJNA326480) | marine metagenome | isolation source: seawater | place: Mediterranean Sea | collected 2009 | reverse complement strand
TTATATTGATCCAGGAATGGCATTTGGGACAGGAACTCATGAAACAACAAGATTATGCATAGAGATAATGGTGGATGCTTTTTATCAAAATAGTTTACCTAAGGATCGCTTCTTGGATGTAGGATGTGGGTCTGGAATCCTCAGTATACTGGCACAAATTGTTGGTTTTCAGAATATCTTAGGCATTGATAATGATGAAAAGGCCATCATCAACTCCGAACACAATTTATCCCTGAATTTCGAATCTTCTAAGATTAATTTTATGAAGAAGTGCATTAATACAATAGAATCTAATTCCTTTAATTGTATTGTCGCAAATATACAAGCAGATGTACTGATGACACATTCCGATCGGCTTATTCGCTCACTTTACAAAAATGGTAATATGATTCTATCTGGTATTCTAGACTACGAAGTTGATGAAGTAAGCAGAACCTTTCAAAAACAACTGACTGAAAATAACTTAGATGCTACAACTCAAACTAGGAAAAAGAACGAGTGGTGTGCACTCCACATAGAATTATACTAGATGATTAATTAACCTCGAATTTGATGGAGAAAATTCGATTTCAAAAGAAAGAGTAGAATTACCCTCCTAGGTAGGTTAACGCCCGTGGGATAGGAAGCGTATAAAAAGCAAAACGATCAATCCCAAGTTTTTCGATATCTTTTTGCACAGATTCTCTAACAGATTCAACATTGCTGGGTCCTACCGAAGTGTAAACTAGGGCCCACTCCTCATTTTGATGCTGCCCATCTTCAGAGTCCTCTGCATCTATCATAACTCCAAAATTTGTACTAACGCCGGGTGCACCGGCTTCAAGAATTGCATCGTAAACTGTTGAATATTGGTCTCTAGGTACTACGCAATAAAGTCCAACAAGGTTTTCTAGGTAAGTTGTCTTAAGTGCTTTTGATTTAGAATCATCAGCAGATGACCGCCAGTCTTTGCCTCCTTTAATCTCATCTATTGCTGAGATTATTTGCTCCATATTCGCTCCATGGGCGGAAGATGAAATTGTACTGCTAACATTAATTAAACCCGAAGAAACAGGAATTGAATACATGAATCCACGACCAGGCTCAGTAATTCTACCCGCTCGAGCCATCTCAGCAAAAACATCATCCGCTTCAGATTTATCTACAACACACCAAACGAATTCTTTTTCAGGTCCTTTGGTGATTCTAAGAAGTGGAATCTTGTCTCTTACCCCACCGCCTTCTCCAAAGGTGACCGTCGGACCAGGTGCACCGTTTTGTAATGCTGCTTTTGCAATATCATCGGCAATACCTTTTTCGCAAATACAGCATATTGCCTCCATCTCAGCCTTGCTCTCAGAAGAGTGTCCATCTTCATCGGCAATATTAGAAGGGAAATTCGATGAGGTATGAGCATCATTGCATCCTATTGTAAACACAGCACCCGCACCCACTTTCTCCAGATTTCCAGCCCTAACTGAGGAATCTATAACTTTATCAATTAAGTTATTGGGCACTAGTGCCTGAAGTAAAATTTGTTCTGGTGCAGGAGGCGGAAACATTTTCTGCAGAAATCCTCCATCATTAAGAATAGAACCTCTTGCCGATATTTGAAAGACTCCCTTGGCTCCAGCATTCTTTAAGGCTTTAGAAACCTTTACTACAGATTCTTTAGGTAGAATTAAATTAAGAAGAGATACAGATTTTGAAATTTGTAATGTAGTCATTTTATGCAGTCTCCATATCTTCAGTTGAGTCTTCTGTCACACTCGGCTTCTTTCGAACTAACAGACCAACGGTTAATACAGTTATGATAGGTCCGACGGATGCAAGTGAGAGAACCCCAAATCCATCGATCGCTCCAGTTTTAGCTCCAATCCCTAGCCCCATTGCCAAAACCAATGGTACGGTAATAGGTCCTGTAGTGACACCCGCACTGTCCCATCCAAAATTAACAAAATCTTCACTTGAAATGAAAGTTAGGACTAGAAGCATGGCATATGGCGGAATCAGTAAATACCAGAGCTCCAAATTAAATGCTATTTTGGCGACTCCGGTAGCAATGCCCAAAGCAACACCAGTTGCGACGGCTTGCATAAGCAAGTTTTTCTTAAAGGCACCTACCGTAATTTTCTCAACAGTTGAACCGAGAGCGTTTAACGCTGGTTCAGCCAATGTCGCCCCATATCCAAGAATAAAGCCGAAAAGGATAGCTAGGCACTTGCCTGCCGTTGATGATTTGAATATTGGCTCCACAAATCCCTCGCTTTGCCATGGCTGTATGGACGCAAAACTAGAAACAACATTTCCACCAAGTTGCTCCCCCAATGGCGTTAACCCGAGAGAAATTCCAAGATTGAAAAGGCACATTCCAATAACCGCACAAGATATACCGATTATAAGTTCATCCAAGTATTTTGGCTTTTGTCTTAAACCTCCCATAAGAACTAAAAGCAGAATTGAACACAAAGGAACGATGGCCCATACGGCCCCTTCCAATGCTCCCCTGTCTTGATCAGGTCCGTCAAGCTGGCCATTTCCTTTGCTGTAGTCTACAGCTCCAGCTTCATTGATACTGTAGAAATCTTCTCCAGGATCAAGTATCCCGTTACCATTTTTATCTTCCTGCGGCTTAAATGTGTTAGGGAAGAAATCAAATTTATTAGTGAAAGCAGTTGCGATATCTGCATCTTCGTTCCAAACAGAATCTGGAGCCTTGAATCCTTCTCTGACCACATATGTCTTTGCTCCCTGAACTTCAACATTTTCGCGAGAATCTTCATCACCAGCTGAAATCGCAGTTGGAACAATTTTGCCTTCTGTTATTCTAGTTTTTAAAGCATAACCTTCAGGTAACTTTTGATTGCTCTTTAAGTATTCATCAACTGTCTTTCTTTCCTCTGCAGACATAGACCAAAACAACTCAGTCTCATCAACTCCTTGAGAAGCGGCTTGCCGCTCTTTTGCTACAAGATCACCAAAGGTTTGAAAATCTTTAGGATAATTAGTCCCATAATCACCGGCATTTACATGCCATTCAGCTTTAGATAAAGTGGCTTTGTAGTAATTGTCTCCATTAAAGAGGTATAGAGCATAGCACATTACTGCGAGAATCGGAAATAATGAGGCTAAAGTTACTACACCAAATCCAGTATTGCTTGAGCCCCCAGTAGAAACAATCCGGCATACTCCAATTCCTAAGGCAAGAACCAACGGGACAGTAACCGGTCCAGTTGTTACTGCACCACAATCCCAAGCCAATCCGAGAACATGCTTAAGGCGATCATCGGAGAATTGCATGTAGAGAGTGATGCAGGACAGAACTATTACACCTGTATAAATAAAAGGTTTTAGTGACCATCCTTTGTAAAAGCGTAGAACGCCGAGCAAAACTGCAATTCCAACTCCTACACCTACACAATTAACAAGCATTCCTGCTCCAGTATTCAGTATTGTCCAAAGCAAAGGGGCTGCAGTAGGGTCAACACCTGAGCCTGCAGCACGTAAAACACCGATGGCAGGCTCAGCAAAAGTAGCAAAAGCCCCAAGAACAAAACCAAACGCTAGACTAGTCGGAAGACAAGGTAACCCGAGTATTTTTTTCCTCGGTAGAGTGGACCCAAGCGTTTCTCCAAGGGGCATAAGACCTAACCTTAAACCTTCCATAAAGAAAGCCAGTCCAATAATTACGATGATAATTCCGACGGCGATCATCAACGAATAAACGATCGGTAAACCGAGAACCAAAACTTGAAATACGATAAGGTATAAAATGATAAACCATACGCACTGTATCTGTTCTACTACTTTATCTTTCGCAAAAGAGAAAAGAATTGATAGCTTCTGTTGTGCAGTTAGTTGCAACCTTTTGGAATCTGATGATTGTTCAGTACTCATATTTTCTGGTGTATAATTAGAAACTTATTCCCTTAAAAGTGATTGTTAATAACTCTTATCACAAACTCCAAGAGGAGTTGGCAAGCGTTAAAGATAATTTATTAAGTCCGGAAGTAACATTAATTGGTGCATTCCAGGTTACGCCAATCTTACCGAGTGCAGCACTACCTATTAAATAATAATCTCCACTTTCAATCTGATTTAATGTACCTGCACCATCAATGTCCGTACGGATTCTCTTTCCCTGACCTAGGTTAATTTCGTTGAGCAGGAGGGTTCTAATTTTTTTCTGAACGCCAGGGTAAAGAAAGGGATTCTTACGAGAGCGTGCCCACAATTCACTGTAAGAATCTATTTTGGGATAATCGGATAATTGTATTTCGCTCTTAACTAAGAGAACTTCCAAGTCTTTTTTTAAAAGAAAAAATTCTGTGTAAAAAGCTTCCTTACTCTTTCCGTTGATAGAAGTGACGACGGCATCAAATTGAAGACTGGAAGAAGTTGGTGAAGAGGGTTGAACAAAATATTTCTCAGTACTTTCTGATGTATTTAATGAAATGGGTGCAGATAATCTGACTTTAGAATATGGGTTTTTAGATAATTGAAGAACTTTGCTTTCAAGATTTTCTTTTTGCGAGAGTAACTCATTAATTTGGTTCTGTGCAATATTGAGTTTATTTCTGAGATCATTGAATTGATCTTTATCGTATGTCGTGGCTCCTTGCTGTTCATTAAAATCGGGGGTTACTCGAGTGTTTGCCCGCTGAAATTCTCTTAAAAATTTAATTTCATCCAAGAGTTCATTATTTAATTCTTTAAGACTGGCAATCGTAGCGTCTTTCGCCGCATTCTCATTTTCAAACTTATCAAGAGAAAGCATTGCATCCGAGTCAATGCTCCTACTTATCAAGGATGACGCCTCAGCAACGGGGGTTTTGTTAGAATCATTTAATAGTTTTTCAGCCTCGGTAACATCCGTCAAATTGACTTCCAGATTTGATATGGTACCCTCGTAGAACTCAGAAAGTTCTTTTTTGCCCAAGTCTGAGGAGTTAGAATCTTCGGTGCTTAGAAGAACTGAAATATCAGCATGGTTGCTGGGAACAGATAATAAATCGACCACATCTTTCGAGTCACTCTCCAGTTTCAAACTGCTTGGATGCAAATCAGAAGGAACAGGATCTTCTGTACACCCCATAAAACAGACTACGAAAAAGGTAACTTTCAAAGTGAGATAAAACTGTCGCATAGTTATTAAAGATATTTCTAGCAGGTAGCCTAAACCGAGTGCAACTTTGTATTTACAATTTTATTTTAACTATATTAACTAAAAGCATGTCTCAATTACCCCTAAAGGAGACTGATTTATTGGAACACGAAAATCGGTTTCTAAAGCAAACTATTGTTTCCTTGCGGGAAGAGTTGGAGCATTCCGGTCATAATCATGAGTCCGAAGTTCAAGAGATTTTACGAAAGGAAGAAGATGAAAAAACACTTCTACGGCATTCAATAAATGAACTAAGAACTTCTTTAGATTTAAAGATTAATGAATTTAGTGATGAAAAACAAAAATTAGAAATCGCTAATACAAAATCTCAAGTTCAATACAAAAAAACCATCAATGATCTTAGAACTAAGCTCGAAGAGCAAAAACTGAAAGTTCAAGAAGTTATCCAAAAAGAAAAAAGTTCTTCGAAACTAGAGATTGATGATCTTAAAAGAAATATTTTTACACTCAGAGAAAGGCTTGATGCTGCCGAACAAGAAAAGGAGGAAGTAGCACAACTTGTTCGTAAAGAATCCAACCAAGAAATTACTCAACTCAGAAATTCATCTCTTAGGCTAAGGGAGTCAATTGACCGAATTACCTTACAGAACGAAGATAAAATTCAAAAAATTCACGCCACAGCTCAAATCGAGACTAACTCGCTCCACGATACTATCTCCTCCTTAAGAACTGAACTCGAAGAATCTGAAAATAAGACCTCCGTTGCGGTGCAAAAAGCAGTCTCATCTAGTTCTGCTGAAATTAAGTCGCTTCAAACAGCACTTACAATATCAAGAGAGAAGCTCGAGTTATTAAAGGTAAGAGAAGAAGATCGAATTCAGAAGATTGTCAGTCAAAATCAATCTGAGGTTCAAAGTCTTAAAAAATCGATTGAGACTCTACGAGAAGAGTTAGATAAAGCAGAATCCTCCAAGCAAGATGCAGTTCAGCAAGCACTGAGAAGTTCATCGACTGAAATTAAGCATCTCAAAAACTCTTTGCTTCAAACTCGCAATAAACTGGATGTTGCCAAAGATCACGAAGCAGATGCAGTACAGCGTGCCATTTCCAGTGCGAATTCAGAAATTAAATCTCTGCAAGAATCAACTGCTGAGTTACGGGAAGAACTAGAGAAAGCTAAGCTTGATAAGGAAGAGCAGGTACAAATTGCTCGTTCAGAAGGCCAAAATGAAATCAAACAGTTGAAAGAGACTATTTCAACTCTTCGAAATGGCATTGAAGATGTTAAAGTCCGTCACGAATCGACCCTTCAAAAAGTTCAAGCCTCCAGTCAGATCGAGATTCAATCTTTAAAAAACACTATTTCAGAAATTCGGGCAGAGCTAGAGCAAGCTAAAGCTGAAAAAGACGACGCCGTTCAAAGAGCATCTGCTAAATCCCAAAATGAGATCGCACAGCTTAAAAAATCTCTCGGCATTTTGAGGGAAAAATTAGATTTCAATCAATCAAGATCAGAGGACCAAATTCAAAAAGTCATCTCTGAGGGAAATCAAAAGCTGGAACAGTTGAAAAAAACCATTTCTAATCTGAGACTACAACTCGAGAGTAAAGACTTAGAAAAACAAGATGAGATTGAGAAAGCCGCCTCCCGTTGGAACCAAGAAATAATCCAATTAAAAAACACTTTGGCTGCTGTAAGAGAACGATTTGATCAGGAAAAAATCAAAGTTGAAGATAAAGTCCAGGCTGTAGAGGCAAGATCTGAGAATGAAATTAAAAGTCTGCGTGAAACAGTATCAAATTTACGCACTGAGCTTGAAAATGTTCAAAATGAACAGGAGGTTAAGGTTCAAACTGCACTTTCAAGCTCTCAAATCGAAATCAATCATTTAAGGTCTTCTTTATCTTCCTTGCGCGAAAAACTAGATCGTGAACAAAGTCGCACTGAACAAAAGATTCAGAAAATAACTGCAACCAGCTTGATGGAAGTAAAAGACTTTAAGAAAACAATCGAAGATTTACGAGGTGAACTTGAAAAAACAGAGTTAGACAAAGCTGAGTTGGAAGGAAAAATCTCTTCCCGATACGCACAGGAAATCAAGTCGCTTCAATCGTCATTGGTACAGGCCAGAGAAAAGTGCGAACAACTCATGATCGAAAAAGAAGACATCGCCCAATCCGTCACTGCTAAATTTCAAAAGGAAATTACAAATTTAAAGACTAACATTGCTCAAACAAGAGAGAGCCTTGATCAAGCTAACATAGAAAAAACGAATGCCGTGCAACTTGCTGTTTCACGAGTCAGTACTGAAAATGATGGTTTGCGAAAAACTATTTCAGAGTTGCGTGAAAAACTTGAGCAAAGCCAACACAAGATTCAAGACGAAGTACAACGATCCTTATCAAAATCTTCGCTTGAACTAAATGCACTTCGTAGTACGGTTGCATCTTTACGAGATGAACTTGAATTACTCGAGATTACAAAACAAGAGGCGGTGCAAAAAGCTATGTCTTCACAAAGCCACGAACTAAATCATTTCAAAACCATGGTGAGGGCACTTAGAAATGAAATAGATCAAAAAGGCAGCCTACACCAAGAAAATTTACAAAAAGAAAAGCAACAAAAGACGATGGAGTTTAAACAGTTGCAGGAAACCATAATCGAACTTCGTTCCAAAATCGAAAATGACACCCGAAGACAAAAAAAATAAAACTTTCAAGAACGCTAAATCCAAAAGAACCGAGCGATTTTCCGATATGTTGCTCCAAGTCACCACTGACTTGGCTAAAACTAAAAGCTTAGATGAAGCACTTGAGACTCTAGTAAAAATAACAACCAGTACGATTGGTGCTGAAAGAGGAACCATATTTTTAAATGATGCTTCTACAGGAGAACTTTATTCCCGAATAGCTCAGGGCAATTTTCGTCGTGAGATCCGCATTCTTAACTCAAAAGGAGTTGCCGGTTGGGTTTTTACTAAAAATCAGGGGGTTATTATTCATGACGCCTACAAAGACGAACGGTTTAACAAGGCAGTTGATGTACGCACTGGATTCAGAACAAAAAGCATTCTTTGTGCACCTCTTAGAACTATAGCAGGCGAAGAAATTGGCGTCTCTCAAATATTAAACAAGATTGACGGCGAATTTGAGCAAGAAGACTTAGATCTTTTGGAGGCCATGACTGAACAGGCAGCCATCGCGATACAAGGGAACATTATAGTTGAACAAATTGAAGCAGCAAGAAAACAGGAACTCGAGTTTTTGGATGTTGTCTCACAAGTTTCCTCAGAACTAGAACTCACTCCCCTACTCCAGAAAATCATTACCACAATCTCAACTATGCTAGATTGTGAAAGAGCAACCCTGTTCATCAATGATGAAAAGACTAATGAGCTCTACACTGAAGTGGGTGAAGGTCTTGATGAAAAATCCGTGATTCGTTTCCCCAACCATTTAGGAATCGCCGGTACTGTTTTTACCTCGGGCAAACCCGTAAATATCCCTCACGCGTATGCAGATTTGAGATTCAATCCTAGCTTTGACAAGCAAACCGGATTCTTTACCCGCTCCATCCTCTGTATGCCGGTGCTAAATAAAGAAGGAAAAACAATTGGTGTCAGTCAGGTATTAAACAAAAGAGGAGGATCTTTTAATTCAGAAGACGAAAAAAGGCTGGCTGCATTTACTTCTCAAATATCCATGGGTATCGAAAATGCAAAATTGTTTGATGATGTACAAAACCAGAAAAACTATTCTGAAAGTATCCTCTCAAGCATGCATGACGCGGTACTTACAATAGACGAAAATGGAGTTGTAAAAACTTGTAATACTGCTGGGTTAAGAATCCTCCAAATACCAATAATTTCCGAAATCCTTGAGCACCCAATAAAAGATATTTTGGGCGATAAGAACGATTGGCTGTTGAACAAGCTTGGAAATGTAGAAGAGGATGAGGATTTCCTTGATGCTGAGATTGCGTTGGAAGGCGAAAAGCTGTCTGTTAATGTTTCCCTACTGCCTCTATTAGGGCAAAAGAAAGAAAATCTCGGAACTATGCTCATGATCGAGGATATTAGTTCTGAAAAAAGAATGAAATCCACCATGTCAAGATACATGGATCCAGAACTGGCCGACCAACTTATGAATGCTGGAGACAGCGATGATATAATGGGAGGTAAGCAAAGCGTTGGAACAGTCTTATTCTCCGATGTTAGAAGTTTCACTACCATCACTGAAGAGCTTGGAGCTCAAGGTACCGTTAAGCTACTCAATGAGTATTTTACCATTATGGTCGACTGCATTACCGACGAGGGAGGCATGCTTGATAAGTTTATTGGAGATGCAATGATGTGCATTTTCGGCACTCCGGTTCCCCATGACGACGATCCTGACCGTGCGGTGAGAGCCGCCATCCGGATGATGACTGATCTGAAAGTATTCAATGACAAAAGATCCACCGAAGGGAAAATGCCAATTGATCACGGGATGGGAATCAATACCGATTCTATTGTTTCAGGAAATATTGGTTCGCCTAAGAGAATGGACTACACCGTTATTGGTGATGGGGTAAATCTAGCAGCAAGAATTGAGAGTGCTTGTAAGCAGTATGGTGCTCATATACTTATCAGTGAATTTACCTATAAAGCAGTTAAGGCAACCTATCGAACGCGCCAAGTTGACTATGTTATTGTTAAAGGTAAAACAGAGCCAGTTGGTGTTTACGAGGTGCTAGATTTCCATGATGATACCAGTTACCCAAATCTTGTAGAGGCACTTGGCGTTTTTAATGATGGATATCGCTCTTGGAATGAAGCCAAATGGGATCAAGCTGTAAAACTGTTTAAAGACGTTAAAAAAATAAACCCAAACGACAAAGCCGCACAACTCTACTTGGACCGTTGCGACCATATGAAGAAAAACCCACCCAAAGGTGAATGGGATGGAGTCTGGGTAATGACAACCAAATAAACTCATTATCGTAATGGATGCTAAAGCACACCTAAGCAAGGCGATTGCTCTTAACCCTGATTATTCAGAGGCATACTACGAGTTGGGTCTTTTATTAAAAAAAGATGGAGATTCAGATCAAGCATTAGAGCATTTTCAAAAGGCTGTATCTCTCAGAAATGACTTTGCGGAAGCAGAGTGTGAATTGGCTATTATGCTGCAATTCTCGAAGGATTTAGAATCATCCAGAAATCATTTCCTTAATTCCCTTGAAATCAACCCCAACTACGCAAATGCCTATTTTCATTATGGGCTTCTATTAATTGAACTTGAGGATATAGAGGAAGCGAAAAACAATTTTGATAAAGTAACAGAAATTAATCAGAACTATGCACCGGCTTATTTTAACAAGGCAAAGCTACTAACAAGTCCTGATGATTTTGAGGATGCTAAGAAAAATTACGAGACTGCCATTGATATAGATGAGGGGTATGTTGACGCTCATTATTATCTTGGAAAGTTGTATCTTGGCGGAATCGCAACCGATAAAGAAGGAACAATCATTGATTGTAGGGACGATGCAAAGGCTGAATTTCATTTTCAAAAGGTTTTAGAAATTGATGATTCGCACTTCCATGCGTATTACAATTTGGCTAAGATAAAATCGGAAGCCGCAAAAACAAAGGAAGCAGAAACATTTTTAAAAAAGGCAATTTCGCTCAACCCCGAGTACTCGAAGGCACACTTCCTGATTGCTCATGTTTTCGAAGAAACAAAAAGAGTATCCTTAGCCGAAAAACACTTCGAATTATCGATAAAGTTTTTTAAGGAAAACGCTATTGCTCACTACAGGCTGGGGGTAATGAAATATCATGATGGTGAATTTGAAAAGTCGCTCACTCATCTCAAAAAGTCGGCAGAAATAAACCCCCAACATGCTGAATCTAACTTCTATATAGCAATGATCTTAAGAAGTGATGAGGATGCATCCTTGGCAAAAAAACATTTCTATAAAGCACTAGAATTAAATCCAGAATACTCTTTAGCATATTTTGAATTGGGTAATCATTCCGTGGCTAATGGCGACCTGAATGAAGCTAAATTACATTTTCAAAAAGCATCTGATTTAGATCAAAATTTTGTCCTCGCATATTTCCATTTAGCGAAAATCCTGACGAATCCTTCAGAATACGATCAGGCTTATCGTAATTATGAAACTGCATTGGAAATTAAACCTGATCTCTCAGATTGCCATTACTGGTTCGCTAAATTGTTAGCTAGTGGAGAGAAATTAAAAACAGACGGTTCTTTAATAAAAGAACCTGAAATTGGTCGAGCAAAAGACCATTTGTCAAAAGCAATTAAGATTAACAAAGAATTTTCAAAAGCATACTTCAAACTGGGTTTATTATTGGTTGAGGATGGAGATTATGTAGATGCAATGCGAAATTTTGAATCAGCAATTACATATAATAAAGATTTTGCGGAGGCTCACTACCAGATTGCTTTACTACTAATGGATGAAAAAGCATCGAAAACACTTTCTAAAACAAAGCCTAAAAGAGCTAAGAGTTTAAAGTAATCGGTTGTAATCATTTTAGGTGAAGCAAATAGATAATAATGCTATTAAGCACCTTCAACTGTCACTAGAAATAGATTCTGAATATGTTCCTTCATTATTTTTGCTCGCTAAAATTTACATTAATAATGAGCAGTATGAGTTAGCTAAATCGAACTTAGATAAGATTGAGCAAATAGATTGTGAAAACAATGAACTCTTGTTTCTCAATTCCAAGTTAGCGTTTAAAAAAAAGGATTACAAAAGAGCTAAGGAGTTTATCGACTCCTGCTTTTCCAAAAAGCATTTTACCAAAGAGGCTCTTCAGCTCGCATTAGATTTAGCAACGATCCAAAAGAGTAATAATGATAAGGTTATGATCCTAGAAAACTGGATCTTACATCATAATCCAGGATACGAAAAGTATCTAGAATTAGCAAAGTCTCTGGACCAACCAAATCAATATGAACAAGCTAAATATTACTTCGAGGTAGCTAGAGACCTTAAACCAAAAGATGTAAACACTCTGGTGGAATTTGCTCGATTCCTTTATTTCGCCAAGAAGGAATGCAAAGACGGTTCTATTTTATCAAAAGCGGATTTAGTAAAAGCGAAAGATATCCTTTTAGAAGTTCTTAGCATCAAGAAAGACATGAGCGAAGCCCTCTGTCTATTGGGGGAAATTCATTTCCATGAAGGTAATTT
>MDTB01023436.1_pt1 | contig 12320 bp, 9 predicted proteins | sample 811161 | NCBI WGS metagenome assembly MDTB01 (sample SAMN05326650, study PRJNA326480) | marine metagenome | isolation source: seawater | place: Mediterranean Sea | collected 2009 | reverse complement strand
TATTTTAAGAAATAATTTCCATTTTATATTTTTGAATTCTGCCGATAAAAAACTTTTGCCTTCTATATACAAAATTAATAGCTCCAATTTCAGCGTCATTCATGGAGAGGGAATAAATGAGTTAGAATTCAGAAATATTCAAAGAGACACTTCTATTCCTAAGTTTTTGCTTGCATCACGATTAATTAAATCAAAAGGTATAGAGTGTTATATGACTGCAGCCAAAAGAATTAAAACTAAATACCCACACGTAGAATTTTCTATAGCAGGTATATTTGATTTAGACAATCCTGAATCTATTTCTTTACAGTTATTTAACGAAATAAAGGCTAATGCTGATATAAAATTTTTAGGTGAAATATCTCATATTAATATGGAGGACTGTTTTCATAAAAATAATATTTTTGTATTGCCTTCACAAAGAGAAGGCTTGCCTAAGGCTGTCACAGAGGCTGCAACAACAGGGATGCCACTCATTCTTACAGATGTTCCAGGATGTAAAGATTGCGTAATTAATAATAAGTCAGGAATACTAGTCAATTATATGGATGAAAATGAGTTATATGATGCGATGAAATGTTTTGTAGATGATACAGGCTTGATTAGTTTAATGGGCAATGAGTCTGCAAAGTTTGCAAGAGAAAAATTTTCCATAGAAACCATTACTAAGCAATATTTACAAATAATCTCCTAATTAGAAATTAAAAAATTCCCTGATTTTCCTCTACATGCTCCTTGATTTTTGATTAATTGGCAGAACTTCTAATGACTTTTATGAATGGTGAAATTAATGCTCCAATCAAATACCCAGGCGCTTTAACAATATCTAAAAATAGTCCTAGCAATCCAACCCATACCCAATTAATAGGAAACAGAAAATCAAAACTAATATCATTTTTTATTGGAAAATAAAGTCCACGATATGTGAAAGAAGCAGTACATAAAAAGATAATAAATATTTTTGTAATATGAGGAATATACCAAACAGATTCTTCTACCCATCCTGCCAAGGAACTATTCCAATTATACACGCCAAAAGAAACAACAATAAAAAAAGAGATTTTGTATGCATTCTTTAAGAAGGGTTTAGAAGATTGCTTCACAAATATCCGATTGAAGAGAACCGAAAATAGTAATATTAATATTGCAGTAAGAAGATATATTTTGGTAATGTGAGGCATGTAATAAGGGCTAGATTCCCAACCAACAATTGCATTCCATTTTGGTATTAAAACAAGCCCAAACATAAGAGTTAATAAAAAATAAAGGTCTTTAACTGAGTGAGCAATATCCTGAACAGCTGTATGCATTTGATATATGAAGAACTTTTTAGTGCAGCTCAAGAGGTTCTTATGTAAATTTGGGTAAACTAAGTATGTGTCTTTTGGAGTAATAGATGTAAAGTTAGATCGAACTCTATTTTTCCAATCAACGTCGCCTCCAGAACGAACTCCTTCAGTAATTTGAAAACCATTTAAAAAATCTTTTCTTCTCATAAATGATCCTGGAGCAGTTTCAATTCCATTAGCTCCATATGTAGATGCACGTAAAATTTTTTGAAAAAATGTTTCAGCCAAATATTGAGTATTCCCGAATACTACTTCTACTTTATCGCATTCAATTGTTTCAGCATAATCCTTAATCCAATGCTTTGAGGGCAGAGTTGTTGCATCGAGAAATGCAAGCCACTCATTCTTAGCGATTAATGAACCATGATTCGTTGCTTCATAAGGATAAGCTCTTCCTTTTGGATTAGATTGAAAAAAATATTTAATGATTGGTAAAGTTTTTAGAATCATGATCAATCTATCATTTCGGTATGCTCTTCCAAATCTTGAATAGGTGATTGGAATGACTGAATCAATGTTTTTTGATAATTTTTCGATATCATCTTTGGAACTAGAATCAACTATTACAATCTCTGAAGGTAATAGGAGTTGTTGATTTAATTGTTTTATTACATCAAAAACATCATCTGGGTTATCCAGAGTAGGAATAACTACACTAATATTCATCTAAAATACATTCTATCAAATTACAGAGTCTATAAAAAAGTACTCTTATTGAGGCTTAATTACTTGAACTAATTTTTTAGTTACTAATTCACCCGCTAAAATACTTCCAGCTTCATTAAGATGAATGGCGTCATAAAGAAACTCATTTGTTTTAGGAATTTGAGTATCCAAATCTATTAATGTAACATTTTCTTGAATTGCAACCTCTTGAGTGATCTCATTCATTCTCTTGTATAGGTCTGAAAACTCCCGAGAAGTCATCTCACCTCTTTGATATCTAATTACCCACCTCTGAAAATATTTAAAATTATGATCTATTCTATTTGCTTGGGTCATCAATATTGGCGTGATGTTCCATGCTTTCGATATTTTCACAAAAGAAGTTATTGAAGACCTAAAGTTGCGCTCCATCAAATCCAGGTCTAGATCAATGTAATTTTTAGTAAAGCCCTCAAACTCATCACGGTATAACTTAATATCTGCAAAAAGACGAGGTCTTAAATATGTATATAAATTTGGTACAAGTATGTTCTTTGCAGTTTTAATTAAATTAAAAAAAATATTTCTAGATGAGTCTTCTATTGTTGAAAAGTTAGCATCATTATTTTCAATTAGTATTGCTCTGCCCTTTGGTGCAATCCAGTAGCTTTCAGTTTTTGAAAGCAGCGCAAAATCATTCATATTATGCATTAAAACTACATAGTTGGGTTCAAGTGGGATGCCCTTGGCTAATAATGCAAAAATAGAATGCATTGAATGATTTCCAGATACACCACCGTTATAAACATTTAGGGTCTGTGTTAAATGAGATCTAAGGCTTCGTTCTACCACACTTGGAAATCTATTCTTCTCAGGCACATAAAGTGTTTCAGTAGTACTGCCCCCCAGAAAAAGAATTTTAATTTCAGGGTTAAATTCTAAGCCATTACCAGTGCTAATAAATCCATTCTCATCAACATTGACTTTATAATCAATCTGAGACAAATTCTCTACATCCTTCATATAGTTATTATTTGGACGAATAGAGGCAAGCTGATTTGGATTAAGCTCTCTAAGAACAATTGAGCGATCAGTGCCTTTTGAAAGGCTGGCAATTACTGATTGTGATTGAAAAAAACCAAAGCTCGCATCTGCAATTTTTAATGTTGCAAAGGAAAAAAAAATAACTATTAAAATTTGTCTAATCAAGCTCATAATTTTCCTCGTAATTTTCCTTTAAAGCTAAATCCTGCTCAGTTTTATAAAGCAAGTAGTTCCCTATTGCTAAAACATCCAACTCTGTCCCCATAAAACATCTAAAGGCATCAGCAGGAGTGCAAACAATTGGTTCTCCTCTTACATTAAATGAAGTGTTAACTACCAAAGGACACCCAGTCAGATCATTAAAATGACTTATAAGAGAGTGATATTTTGGGTTAGTGTCTGCATGCACTGTTTGAATTCTCGCAGAATAATCAACATGAGTTATTGCTGGAACCGATGATCTTGGTACATTTAATTTATCAATACCAAATAAATTTTTTTGCTCATCATTCATTTGAAGTCGCTGATTTTCTTTAACATCAGCAACCAATAACATATATGGACTGCTTCCGTTATGCTCAAACCATTTTGATGTATATTCATACAAGATGCTAGGAGCAAAGGGTCTAAAACTTTCTCTGTACTTAACTTTTAAATTAAGCTGTTTTTGCATAAATTTTGATCGAGGATCAGCGATAATACTTCGATTTCCGAGTGCGCGAGGACCAAACTCCATTCGGCCTTGGAACCATCCAATAGCCTTCTCTTCTATAAGAGATGAGCTAACTTTTTCAATTAACTTTTGCTCGTCAAGCTTATGGAAAATTGCTCCGCAATTATTTAAAAAATGTTCAATGTCACCATTTCTAAAAGATGGGCCAAGATAGGACCCACTCATTTCGTCTCGTTGATCAGAATGAAATCGATCTTTATCAAGAGAAATATGCCATGCAGCAAGAGCTGCTCCAAGAGCTCCTCCAGCATCTCCAGCAGCAGGTTGAACCCAAATATTATCAAAAATATCTTCTCTTGAAAGAATTCCATTTGCAACACAATTTAGAGCAACTCCACCTGCTAAACATAAGTTTTTCTCACCTGTTTCTTTGGCAATGCCTTTAGCAAGTTTAATGACAACCTCTTCGGTAACTTTTTGGATTGAAGCTGCTAAATCCATTTCTCGTTGGGATAACTCAGTCTCTGCTTTTCGAGGAGGGCCGCCAAATAAATTATGAAATTTTTCATTAGTCATTGTAAGGCCTATACAAAAATCAAAATAACTCATATTTAAATGAAAACTTCCATCTTCTTTAATTTCAATTAAATGACTTTTAATTAAGTCCGCATATTTAGGTTCTCCATAAGGCGCTAAACCCATAACCTTATATTCTCCTGAATTAACCCTAAATCCAGTGTAATAAGTAAAAGCTGAATACAGTAATCCCAAGGAATGTGGAAAATGAATTTCTTTAATTACTTTTAATTTTTTTCCATTCCCAACTGCTAAGGAGGTTGTGGACCACTCTCCCACTCCATCCAATGTAAGAACTGCAGCTCTGTTGAATGGGGATGGATAATAGGCACTGGCAGCATGAGAAAGATGATGTTCAGAAAATAATAATTTTTGAGACCAATTAATATTATCTTCAAAAATAGATTCTAACGATTTAATAAGATTATATTTTTGATAAAGTTTTTCTTTAATCCAGATTGGCATTGCTGCTGCAAAACTGCGAAATCCTCTTGGAGCAAATGCTAAATATGTTTCTAATAATCTTTCAAATTTCAAAAATGGTTTTTCATAAAATACAACATTTTCAATTTTGGATGGATCTATTGCTGCCTCATGAATACAATACTCTATTGCTTTATAAGGAAAGCTAGAATCATGTTTTATTCTAGAAAAGCGTTCTTCCTGTGCAGCTGCCACAACTTTTCCATCATGTATAAGGCATGCAGCACTATCATGGTAATAAGCTGAAATCCCAAGTATATACATTGAATTAATTAAAAAATTGTATAAATGAATGGAGCTATAACTGAGCTTTGAGCAATAATAAGTAATGCCCCAAGCAATAGCATAATAACAATAATTGGTGCCAACCAAAGCTTTCTTCGGAATCTTAAGAAAGCGAAAAGTTCTTTAAGTAACTCCATTAGTTATGCTCATCCATCAAAATTGCTGAGTGAAAGAATTCTGATTGTGTTTGGATTGATCGCGAAACTTCCAAAAAGAATCATAGTTTGATGATTTAAGTCTTAATTCATCTCTTTGAAAAAGTCGCATTACTATAGCCGTAGGAGTGAACATAACAAAAAATAAAATAGCCAAGATAATTGGGCTAATTATTTTTCCCAATAGCACTCCAAAACGCATCCAGAGTTTGTTTAGGGGAAGTAGTAAGCGATCCTTAAATGCACTAAGAAGAGAAAAAATAAAACTAAGTGCGCCTAAAACTGAACCTACGATTAACTCATTTTGATAAAAAAAATATATTGCGCCTAAAAGAAATATTGCGGAGAAAAAATATCCAAATGTCTTGTTTGATGGTAAATCAATATTCTCTAATTTCATATGCATTACTAACGTTTGTTAGAATTTTAACTTAATTTTAAATTTCTAGACAATCTAGCATTGATTTAAAGCTTAATGGTTGTTTACAACAATAATCAGCTATTAAGAATATTTTTATAAATAGAGTGATAAATGCTCACTCCCTTCAAAAGATCAAAGCAATCAACTGAATATTCTCTTAGTTTAGGTTCATGATTTTTTTGAGAATAAATACTTCTCAAAGCCTCAACGTAAGCATTTGGATTTAACGAATCGATAATAAATCCTGAATTAGGGTACTTTTGAATTAAATAATCGACATCACCTGTATCTTTTTTACAAAGAACTTGAAGACCGCAAGCCCAGTATTCTCCCATTTTGGTTGGACTTCGTCCGATGGTAGAAAAGCACCTATGATAATTTATAATGCCTACATCACCACACATCAAATATCGATGCACCTCATCATAATTACAGCTTTTTATTCGAATGTCATTCATTGAAATTTTATATTTTTCCAGTTCCGCATGTATATAACTAGAATCATTATGAGACAAAATTAAAATTTTTGAATCATATTTAAGTTCTTTTGAAGCTTTATAAGTATCAACAATAGTATCTAGATTATAATTTCCGCCAAGCGAGCCACTGTATAAAATTACTTTGTCATCAGGCTCTATATGAAGTTCTTCCCTAACAATTTGCCTTATGTGGGGATCAAAAGGTTTAAAAATTTTAAAATCAACGCATGTAGGAATAATTGATATCTGATCTGAGCTTTTAAGGTTTTGATTTACAATTTCACTATACCCTGCACTAGTCAATGAAATGGCATGATGCGAGTATTTAAAAAGTTTTGTTTCAAGATTTTTAAAGTATAAGTAAATGGGTCGAAAAATTATTGAATTCCAAGCCCCACTGTCTTTTTTTTCATCAGCCCACCAACCTCGCATATCAAATATTAGCTTTGAACTGAATCTTTTTTTTAATGATAAAGCAACGCTACCTATTGCGGCGCTCCTACAATGGATTAGATCATAATTTTGAAGCTGGCCATATTTTATTGCAATTTTCCAACCTATATAAAAATCATAAATCGTAGAAATAATTGGTGGATTTTTATGATACTTAATTGGTAGCCATTTAATATCTAATCCAGCAATTTCTTTATTGATACGATTGTTTACAATCTTAAATACCTCTGGCTTCTCAAAACCTATAACATCAAAGCTATAGTCTCTAGAGAGGTGCTTAAGATATGCAAGAACTTGAGATTGCCCCAGGGGGTCAGTTAAACCATCGTACATAATATATAAAACTTTTGGTTTTTTAATCATATTTTTAATTTACATATTATTTATTTACAGTCATTGAAAGATTTATATAGCGCTACTTGGTTTAAATGGATATAAAAAATTTTGAGCACTCTTTTTAATCAGTATAAATTTTAAAGCATATAAATCTGAATTGATGGATTATTTTCTTAATTTTAAATTTTACTCATAGCTGTATTATTAAAATGCTAGAATACTCTCAAAAAATTAATTTATGAATATAACTGTTGTTGGATTAGGCTATGTTGGACTTTCTAATGCCTTGTTATTAGCTCAGAATAATAACGTTATGGCAATAGATTTGTGTCAAGAGAAAATTGACATGCTGAATAGAAGACAATCCCCAATTGTTGATAAGAAAATTCAAGAATTCTTGAATAATAGAGATTTAAAGTTTAAAGCTACATTAGATAAAAAAGAAGCATATGGTGATTCAGATTTTATTATTGTCTCTACACCCACTGATTATGATTTGGAAACAAACTATTTTAATACAGATAAAGTAGAAACAGTGGTTCGTGATGCCATTGAAACGAATCCTTTGGCAACAATTGTAATTAAATCGACTGTACCGGTTGGCTATACTGAAAGTCTTAGAAAAAAACTCAATTTTAAAAAAATAATTTTTTCTCCAGAATTCTTGCGTGAAGGGTCTGCATTATTAGATAATTTATATCCCTCTAGAATTATTGTTGGGGGTGAAGACAAGCAAATCATTAAATCTTTTGCAAATATTCTTGCTCAAGGAGCTCATAAAGACGATATAGATATTCTTTTAACAGACTTGACTGAGGCTGAGGCTATAAAATTATTTTCTAATACCTACCTCGCAATGAGAGTAGCATATTTCAATGAATTAGATTCATATGCTGAAACACATAACTTAGACACTAGGCAAATAATAGAAGGTGTGGGGCTAGATCCAAGAATTGGATCGCATTATAACAATCCCTCTTTTGGTTATGGCGGATATTGTCTTCCAAAAGATACGAAACAACTTATGGCAAATTACAAAGACGTTCCAAACAGCTTGATTACAGCAATTGTAAGCGCAAACTCTACGCGAAAAGATTTTATTGCTAGTTCTATTATACAAAAAGAGCCTAAGGTAGTTGGAGTGTATCGACTAATTATGAAAAATAACTCTGATAATTACCGTACATCCTCTATTCAAGGAATTATGAAGCGAATAAAAGCAAAAGGAATAACGGTAATAGTGTATGAGCCAATCATGAAAGAAGATAATTTTTTTCAGTCAGAAATTATCAAAGATTTAGATAGATTTAAAAAGATGTCAGATATCATCATTGTTAATCGAATGACAAAAGAAATAAGCGATGTTAAAGATAAAATATACACCAGAGATTTATTTAACTCGGATTAAATATCATTAATGAAAGTTTTAGTTACAGGATCAGCAGGTTTTATAGGATCTGCCGTTTCTATTCGTCTTTTAAATCGAGGCGATGAAGTTATTGGAGTGGATAATCATAATAATTACTACGACCCTAAACTTAAAGAGGCTCGACTGTCTAGACATATTGATCATCCAAAGTATACTCATGCTCGAATTGACATTGAAAATCAAAAAAATATTGAGCAGCTATTTGATAGTCATCAGTTTGACTGTGTGATTAACTTAGCGGCACAAGCCGGGGTTAGATATTCAATTAAAAATCCTCAAGCATACATAATGAGTAATGTTGTGGGCTTTGGTAACATATTAGAGAGTTGCAAAAATCATAATATATCTCATCTAGTATATGCCTCCAGTAGCTCGGTATATGGAGCAAATACTAAGATGCCGTTCTCAATCCATGATGATGCGTCTCATCCAATGAGTATTTATGCTGCTACTAAAAAAACAAATGAGCTTATGGCTCATTCCTACAGCCATTTATTCAATATTCCCACCACTGGTCTAAGATTTTTTACTGTGTATGGTCCATGGGATAGGCCAGATATGGCTTTGCAAAAATTCTCTCGAGCGATTGTAAATAGAGAAAAAATTAAAGTTTTTAATCATGGTAATCACCTTAGGGATTTTACTTATATAGATGACATAGTTGAAGGAGTGATAAGGGTTCTTGATAAGCCTGCAGAACCAAATGTTAAATGGAGTGGAAATTCTCCTAATTTAGGAACATCTAGTGCACCTTGGAGAATTTATAATATTGGAAGCAACTCACCAGTAAAACTTCTAGATTATATAAATGCCTTGGAAGAGTTCTTTGAAATTGAAGCTGACAAAGAATTGTTACCTATTCAACCTGGAGATGTTCCAGATACCTTTGCTGACGTGAGTGATTTAATTAAAAATTTTGCGTATAAACCATCAATGCCCATTAAAGAAGGTATAAGGAATTTTGTTGAATGGTATAGAGAATTTTATGACTGTTAGCATGCGTTTATAAAAGCTGCCGTGATTTACAATATATTTATTTATTTATGATAGGCTCTCATTCATTTGAAAAATTACATAAAGCGCATATTCCGAAGCTTTGCTATCAAAATTTGTTTTAAGGGATTATGCAATATTCATAAAAGTGGGATAATAACATTCCTTCAAATGAATGTGAGAAAGCAATCACCCAAGGAGCAATGGACTTTGATAAAATTCTATAGGTTATTTGGATTCTAGTATGCTATTTGTAGATTTAGATAAAACTTTAATTAAATCTGACTTTTTGTTGGAGTCATTCGTAAAGTATTTTTCTCAAAATATATTTGCGCCTTTTTTATGTTTTATTGTTTTTATTAGAAAAGGCAGAGTTGGCCTTAAAAAGTTTTTATATGAGCAATCAGACATTGCAATAGAAAATTTACCTTATAACCAACAGGTCCTAAATTTTATCTATCAATGGAAGCAAAAGCATCCTGAAAAAAAAGTATTTTTAATTTCAGCAACTCATCATGATGCCATTGAAAATATTGCAAAGCATTTAAAATGTTTTGACGGTTGGTATGGGAGCAAGAATGAAAATCTCAAATCCCAAATAAAATTGAGAAAAATAAATGATCTAACCAAAGGAGAAGATTTTACATATATAGGCGATTCTTTTGCAGACGTAGTTATATGGAAAAATGCTAAGAAATCATTCTTGGTCAATCCATCTAAAAGCTTGCTAAAAGAAGTTAAAAAAATCAATGACTCTATTGAAGTCATTAGGAATAAAGAGAGCAATATATTCTCAGAAATAATTAAGACTATAAGAGTTCATCAGTGGGCAAAAAATCTACTGATTTTCATCCCAGCAATTTTATCACTTAAACTATTTATTGGTTTGCCTGAACATCTTGTTAGTGGATTCTTTGCATTTTCTTTTGTTGCATCCGCCTTTTATATTCTCAATGATCTTTTTGATATTGAGAATGATAGAGTTCATCATTCAAAGAAAAATAGGTCATTTGCCTCAGGATCTTTATCAATTACTCAGGGATTTTTTATTTTTATCCTCTTGATTACCGTTGCTACAATTATCTCAATCAAACTCCCGCAAGCATTTCAATTGTTATTATTCTTGTATGCAGTTGCTACATTTACTTATTCAAAGTATCTTAAAAAAATACCTATATTAGATGTTATGACTTTGTCATCTCTCTATCTATTAAGGATAATAACGGGTGGAGCACTAGCAGATATTACCATCTCTAACTGGTTACTAACCTTTTCAGTTTTCTTCTTTTTATTTTTAGCATCTTTAAAGAGATGGGTAGAATTAGACAAAATTAATGCTGAAGTATTATCTGGAAGAGGTTATCAAAGTTCAGATATTCATTTTATTTCAAATTTAAGCTATTTTTCAGGTCTCATTTCAGTTTTAGTAATTTGTTTATATATTGAAACACAGCAAGCACTGGCTCTTTACAATGAATCAAAACTGCTTTGGTTTATTCCCATTATTCTGCTTTACTGGATTCTTGAAACTTTGTTTAAAGTAGAGAGAAGTCAAATAGATGATGACCCAGTGAAATATGCTTTAAAATCCAAAACGAGTTACATTTCACTACTTGGATTCATTGCTATCCTATTATTTTCTGCAACATGAATATATTACTTAAATACGTTCTATTTTGTATATTTGCAACTTTAGTGAACCTTGCAACTCAAAGAATTTTTCTTGAATTAATTTTTATAGACTATTACTTTATTGCCCTTCTATTCGGAACACTAACAGGTTTGGTTACTAAATACTTTCTAGATAAAAATTATATTTTTAATGATTTTGATCATTCATTCAAAAATAATTCAAAGAAATTTACTTTTTATTCATTTAATGGGCTCTTTACTACAGTTGTATTTTGGGGCATGGAGAGTTTATTCTTTTTTATTTATGGCACTAATTTTGCACGAGAACTAGGCGCTGTTATTGGTTTATCTATTGGATACTTTTTAAAATATAGATTAGACAAAAAATATGTATTTCAACATTGATATGAATGAGCTAAGTGGATGGGGTAGATTTCCAAAGATTCAGACCAGAGAGTTAATCCCTAAATCTGAATCAGAACTTATTGAAATTCTGCGACACTGTGAATCATATATTCCAAGAGGGAATGGCAGGTCCTATGGAGACTCAGCAATAAATAACAATCTAACTATTACGATGACACGAATGAATAGATTTCTTCGATGGAATCAGGAGAGTGGTGAATTAGTTGCAGAATCAGGAACATTAATTGCGGATATAATCGATACCTTTTTGCCAAAAGGCTGGTTTCCTTATGTTACACCAGGGACCAAGTTTGTTACTTTAGGTGGTGCAATTGCTTGCGATGTGCACGGTAAAAATCACCACAAAGAAGGGTCATTTGGTAACTACATTAATTGGATAGAAATAATCAATGAAAAAAATGAAGTTATAAAATGTTCCCCTAGTGAAAATTCTGAACTCTTTCACTGGACCATCGGTGGGATGGGTTTAACTGGGATAATTATCAGGTGTGCTATTCAACTTAAAAAAGTTGAATCAGGCTGGATAAAACAAAATACAATTGTAAATAATAATCTTAAGGAAACTTTGCAATCCTTTTATGATTATCAAGATGCAACTTTTTCAGTGGCCTGGATAGATTGTCTTGCAACTGGCAAATCATTTGGTCGCTCGATTCTTATGATTGGAGAGCATGCTAAAGAAGATGAGCTCTATGCAAAAACTATTATCTATCCAAAGAGAAAGAATCAAAAAATTTCACTCCCTTTTGATGGCCCAAGTTTTTTATTGAATAATTTTACTGTTTCATTATTCAATAAACTTTATTTTAATCTTAAGAAAAATAAACAGGCCACTTATGTGGATTGGGATACTTATTTTTATCCATTAGATTCAATTGGGGATTGGAATCGGATGTATGGTAAAAGAGGTTTCTTTCAATTCCAATGTGTATTACCTAAAG
>MDTB01123906.1_pt1 | contig 12321 bp, 11 predicted proteins | sample 811161 | NCBI WGS metagenome assembly MDTB01 (sample SAMN05326650, study PRJNA326480) | marine metagenome | isolation source: seawater | place: Mediterranean Sea | collected 2009 | reverse complement strand
TGACTGGGCGGGTTGAACAGGTTCACAACTGGGCAACTGCCCGCACCTTGGCTGACCGTCACCCCGCTTGCCACGCCTTGACATAACAAGGGGGACACATTCTGACCGGACAGTTTCTGACCGGACAAATAATGACCGGACATATTTTGACCTTGACGCTGTGGGTGTGCGGGTGACCCCCCTCCCCCCTACCGGTGGAGCCCTCCGAGAGGTCTTTCAAATAAGAGGTTCTAACTGGCTTTTCGGCGCCCCCTTCGGGGGCCTGATACATTCGATACGCCTGAAAATTTCTGAGATTTGACTTTTTCATCGTTTATACTCCTCCCGGGATATGTTTACCCTTAAGTGTAGGATTTCCTCCCATAGAGACACTGGGTGCTCTTTGAATATAATCAACGGCACTTCCAATATCTGTAAACTTAGTATAAACCACTTCGTATCCCCCTAGGGATAACATAACACTTTGGTTTGAACTCCTACTAATACTAGTAATGTTGTCAGGGTTGATGATCACATCCCCCGACCTTTCAGTCTCAATTGCAATGAATCTCATATGTTCTCCTTTTATGATTCTTTTAACGGATACCCCATCCGCTATATTAATAATATAACATGTTCAGAGGGTCCTGTCAAGAAAAATCGCAAAAAAAAATTGAGATTTTTTATTTTTGATAGCCGTGTTCCTTAATGTAGGCAAAAAATTCGGCTTTCGTCATCGGTTCACAAAGGAATTTGCTTGTTAGTGAGCATATTAACTGGTAGTGGCCATCCTCTACTGTTATTCTAACTTCTGGTGGAAGGTTCAGTTTGGACTCCAACACCTCATCATAAGTGGGCGCGAATATTCTCATCAAAGATTTAAAATTGTAAAAAGTTGGTTTCATAGAAATTACTCCCGACGTGCGCTTTTTATAGTAATTAGTGTTTAAGTATGGAGTATTAACTCTATCTTTTAACTATTTAATGTGTAAAGGAGCTAAAGTATATGGTGAGAGATCTATGCGTAGCCGCTCTTGGCGCTAATACGGTGCTTTTTGGACTAGGAACCCTATGGGGTATGGAAACAATGATGTGGCTCGCTTTAGGCTCAGGACTTTTATGCTTTTTAGGCATCAAGCTAAACAAATTAACCAAAGAGGAAAGTTAAATGTCAGACAAACTAGACACTATTATTGATGAAGAGATTCAAGCTTATCTAAAAGAAAATGCGGCAAGCGCAGGTGGAGTTGCTGGACACGCCGGTCGGCAAGACGAACTTAACGAAGACAATTACGAGGATTCGGGTGAGCCATGGAACCCCAAGTCAAGCTCATATCCCTTTCAGCACCCACAAAAAGGACTTATGCTGCGTACAAGAAATAGGGCTAACTTTGATGTTTGGGCTGATAGGTGGAAAAAAGAAAATCCTGACGGTCAATTAACCAAAGCAGTTCGAGTGGCACCAAAAGGTAAGCCGGGAAATGCCATCAAGCGCATGGCGGCTCTTAAAGGAAGAAGAAGGTACGAAGAAGGAGTAACGTCAAAAAGCGGTAGAAAGATTAGTGTCGATCCCGGCGGCGATGACCAACTCAATGAAGAAGGGGTTTCTAATAAGCCACGCGGTGTTAAACTTAGATTGCAAGAAAAAAATGAGCAACTTGACGAAGGGGCGTTCAAAAACCTTATGACCATGATAGGACTTATGATAGGCGGTCAGGCTGCCGCTATGGAAGTCGATCTTGGTGGCGGTACGATCGCCAGTGTCGAACAGATCGCTCAAGCACTTAAAGCTGATGGCACAAGTGCCTCCGCAAGTGCCGCTAAAGATGTCGTAGATATGATACAATCAAACCCAGAAGATGTTAATGGCGATGGTGATGTCGATGTTCACGATAGTACTGAGCATAACATGCCGGGTATAAGCGTAAAACACATTAAAAAATTAATAGATACTGGTGCTCAGCCTGCTGCGGATAGCGGAAGTGCCTCTAGTAAACCAGACATTAGCGGTATGAATGAGCCCGACGCCAGAAGAGCCCTGTATGATTACTATAAGTCTATTGGCACACCCGGTGGTATGACCACCATGAGGGTTAATCAAGACCTTAGAGCCGCTGGCATTGGGCAACCATCTGACGCTGAACGTCAAAAGATGCAAAAAGACCAAGCTGATATGGCTGCACAAATAAAAAAATCTGGTATCCGTGAAGGTAGCATCTGACCGGATTTGCTACGACCGGTGGTTGTAAGGATTAAATGAATGAAAATAAATATTTTAACTAGTAACTGTAAAAAAGGCAATTGTGGTTCCGAGTGTCCCTACTGTAGAATGAATGAAATGTTTCGTTCAATGGGCGGTGACCATCGACCTGAACACGGTATCTTGCAAGAAGCGGTCGAGAACATTATTCCTCCCGCTTTTAATCGTCTTATTGACTACGCAAGACTTGGCGAGCCCCCCGTTAGTGAGTCTATGTTAAATATTGATAGTGGCTTGAACATTCAACAGGCTGGTGAACAGTATAAAGCCAAAATGGTAAAGTGGGTTGATCAAAATGCTATGTCAAGCAAAGCTGCCCAAGATGTGTTTGCACAATATATCGTTCGATACTATGGAAGATCCTATGAGCATCGTGGCCGACAAATTGATATCGCCTTTAATCCCATGTCAATCAACAGAATGTTTTCGCTTGTGACCAACCGTTTTCGGGGCAATCCTCATTATTTAGCGTGGTATAAAAGTGTGACTGGAGAAACGGACTCGTATGGCCATATCAATGATGATGTGAAAGGTCTGCACTCAACTTCACGGGCAACGCAAGGATATCGGGGACCAAAGATTAACCAAGAACAAGCCAAAGAATGGTATGCGCTTAAAGAGAAGATAGATGCGTTTTTTGAGTCTTTTGGGGGTGCAACAGACACTAGCCGCCAATGGGTTGATAAAGGCCGTCAAATGGCCGCTAACGGTGCTAATTCACAAGAAATGCTTGTATTCATAGGTAGGCAATATAAGTCCTATATAAAGACTATAAAGAAATTTTATAAAAAGAATCCTACAATCGCTAGTGTAGAAGCGGAACACATGGAACTTGTCCGTAGAGCATGGGACAAGAAGCAAAATGATTTAGTCTCTCATTCGATGGGTAACCTTAGAAAAATTGGAAAATTTTTGCGCGAAGAAAAAAACGTCGGAGAGATTGGCGCTCTCATTAAAAAGCACCCCGATCGTCGTCAGACTGATCCTGAAACGGGTGACATCACTGGTATGAGTTCTCTTTATCACGCAAATGAGCTTATCGATAATGAGATGTTGAAAGGCCAACTTGATGCTTGTGAAGAAGGATGGTCCTCTGCTCAAATGGGCAATGATGAAACATCTGAGGACGCGCCCTGTGTGCTCCATGAATATGACGATGGATTTTTTTGGTGGAACCGAAAAGCTTCATCATGTGATATCGCTGGTGAAGATATGGCTAACTGCGGTTCTTCAAACTATGAAGATAGCACCCTCATCATTCTTAAAGAAAAGCTTAACAACGATTCGATGGATGCAATGGACAAACTTAAAGGTCGAGTTATGGTGGAATATAACTCTGGTACCGGAGAGTTGGTACAAATTTTGGGCTTTGCAAATTCTTTTCCCGAAGAGAAGTACTGGGAAAAGATTAAGGATTTATACGATAATCTTTCGGCACCAGAAGTTAGTAAGTGGGCCTTTCAACACCTAAGAGAGCGAGGAAAGACCGATCAAGAAACTATTGATGCGTTTCTCGCTTATATTGATGGTGGCAAGAAGTTTGCTGCTCCTGAAGATTTTTTCTATAATGACAACGCTGATTCTTTTATAGATAGAATAAAAGAACGAAAGTATGATCTCCAAACAGAAGCAGGGTTTGGCGGGACTCAGAACATTAGATTTACTGCTGAACACAAGCGTGCCGACAAAAGATATGCCCCAATTTTGGTGCAATTTAGTATCAATCCGTTGCTTTTTAGCACTGATGCTGGTGTGGACGCTGACGGGCGTCCTGCTTTGGAGCCTGAGGTGATGAAAGCAGTCATGCAAAACAATGAAGGTTTGAGGAAAGCATATTTTGAAAAAGTCAAAGTGCTAATCAGTAGAGCTTTGATGGATATCGACCCTGCGGCAGGTACAATTACAGATGCAGTAAAAAGAGTATTTAAAAGCTTTAAGTACATCAGTGTTCGTACCGCTGAAAACCGGAGAGGCGGAGGCTTAAGGGTGGCCTTTAGAGCTTCTTTCGAGATCGTTCCAGAAGTCTTCACTGAAGAAGCAATCAGCGACGAAGACAGACCAATAGCCGGACTAGCTCATATGGCCGTCATGAGAATTAGAACTCAACTTGGTGGAGATGGCTTACTAAGAGGCCTGAACGATGCATTTAGGCAAATGAATATCGATAAAGTCGGGTACACAGAAGGCGATGAAGAATTGTCATTAGGCCAGATCATAGAAGAAATGGAAAATATACCAGACGAAGTGGAGATGGGTGTTGATTTTGAATCACTAACACCTCGACTAGAAAAATTGTATAGATCCCTAATGGCTGTTAGTGTCGGTGGTGCCGGGGTTCTCAACATTGATACTATTTCTGTGCCTCTAAGAGATACATGGTCAGACTTTATTAATGACCGATCAGATTACTGGGCTAATGAGTGGAATCGTATTAATTTGGATTCTCAAGCAAGGCAAAGGGCCCATGCACAGCGGTTCCAAGGTGCAGAAGAAGATGAAGAGTTGCCACCTACACCTAACGAAGCAAGTATATTGCCGCGTCAATACTTTGGTCAACATAACAATGATGAGGTTACTCGATGGACAACTTTAGATTTATCTAGAAGCCAAGCGGGCCGGATGGTTCGACGAATTGTTCATACCTTTAATGAGTATGGCGAAGACTGGGATGACCAAGGATTAAATAAAGCAAAACTAAATGCAATTGATGAGAACTATGATATCGATTCAATCGGGCTCACCCCGGATGAGATCGATGATGCAGAAGAACTTATTTACAAAATTAATAGTGGAGAGCTTGGCGAAATACAAGACAACCCTCCCCAGCCGGGTGATGGAGTAAATATACAAGTTGACACACCTGAGACCACTAGACGTGACCTTGAAAGACAACAAGCTATGATGGCACCCGTTGCTAACACTCCAAGAGAACAGTTAATAATAAGAGCAAACCTATTTGGAAGATTGGCTCAAAGAAATCCAGAATCGTGGAGAAATACCCATAGCCAGACAAGCATATGGGCAAACACGAGACAACAATTAGTAGATTCAGAAATGTTCGTTGATTGGCTTGAATCCTTGCCTGAAGATAATGCAATAAGACAAGATGAACTTGAGGACGCCCGGCGTGGTACCAGTATGAGTGACACCCAGCGCAACCTGTTGGATAGGGCACGAATGATGATGCAATATATCAGCCGAAGTGATGCAAGACTAAGCAATCCGGGGTTTGTTGGTACTCTTGAGCGATTAAAACAAAGAATGAAAGAAAATGACGTATGGAATACTTGGTGGGCTTCAGTTCCTGATAGTCACCCGCTAAAGACTTCAGGCGTATTAGACGATGATCAAACACTAGTGGAGGTAAGAGCGTTGATAAATAAACTTTTAAATAAACAGACTCGAAATGTTCGTATCAATATTACAGAAAATAACAAGACTCATCTTAATGAAGAAACAGACATTAGAAAAGGTGGGGTATTACCATTTAAGAAAGAAGAAGGCGAGTTTTACTTTATGTTAGGTAAAGCACCACAAGGTTGGTGGAGTGACTTTAGAGGTGGTGAAGAGCCCGAGGATAACGGGGATCTCATGGCCACAGCGGCTAGAGAGTTCACTGAAGAGTCTTCTTTCGAACTTCCTGTTAGTCTTGATGATGCAATGAGAATTGAGCACAAAAATGCTGCAATCTTCTTGACAGATTTAGCTGAGCTTGATGCAAGTCAATTTGATATTAACAAAGTGATGAAGATTACCCAAGGGCATTATGCTGGAACGCCTGAAATCATTGAGGTTGCTTGGTTCCATATCAATGATTTACCAAACATAGCTAATACACGGATGCCTATTATACAGAAAGCTCTTGATTCACTTCTAGGTCCTGAACCTAATGTTACAGGGATGGAGACAGCAGGGGGAGATGCTTTTACCCCCTTCTTGAACGAGAATGAGGACATCGAAGTGTTACATATATTTGATTTTGATGACACGATTGCTTTTACTACCTCCTATACTCAAGTAACTGTTCCTGATGGCGAAACAACAGCAGCAAAGATACTAAGTCAGCTTGATAAAGAGCCACCCGGGCCACCATATGCTTTGGATCAACATGGCTTAGATCAGATGTTCAGAGAGATTGGTTCTGAGGAAGATCTTAATTCAAGAGGTTTTGATCTCGACTTTTCAAGTTTTAAGATGGTTGCACCTAGTAGCCCATTAAACCCCGTAATAGCCCGTAGAATCAATGATTGCTGCTTGGCAGGGGGTAGAGACCCTAGTGGGGACTTCTACGTCCTTACAGCCCGTTCTGCGGCTGCTGAGGGTTCCATTCATCAATACCTGTCAGATAATAAGATAGAAATTGGCCGCGACAAAGTTATTGGTGTTGAAGGTAAATCAAAGGGAGATAGAATCAAATCGATACTTAAGGGTTCTAATGTTAAAAAAGTTATTTTTTATGATGACTCTGACAACAATATACAAGATGTTGCAAGGCTTAGAGATGATCCTGACTTGCAAGGTGTTGTGTTTGAACTTTACCCAGTGGATAAAGAAGGAAACATTCCGAAAAAACCCATGCAGGAAACTATTTATGAACGAAAAACATTTAAAATTAGGATAGGAGCTAAGTAAATGAAGCTAAAAATAATGAATGAGGCAGTTTTTACAAAAGACCTTGACGGAGATGGCAAAGCAGAAGTCCCTCCAGAGCGTGAAGGAGAAACTGGTAAGCCAAAGATCAATATTGACGGTGGACTTAGTGACGCAAATAACGATGGTAACACCGATACTTATTCTGATGAAGAACTTGTCAAGATGGCTGACGAAGAAGGAGAGCCAATGGATCAGTTAAACCAACAGATTCCCGATGAAGCATTACCCGGAGATGATGATCTTGCATCAGAGCTTGCAGCCCTTGAAGAAGATAAAGAGAAAAAAATAAAATTAAGAATCATGACTGATGAGATTTTAGACGAAGCAGGTATCTCTAGAGATCAATGGTCTATACTTAAACCTTTTGGAGAAGAAGCTCAATATCTGGTTTATTATAAACCTAATGAGAAAGCACCTCCGCTGGAAGGTGGGATGGTTAGACTTGCAGCTACTCTCTCTTCAGAAGGTATTGGTAAAAAAGGAAAGATTAGAAATTGGGAACGGAACAGGGTTACTATTCATGTTAGACAGCCCGGGTTTAAAGTTTATGGACCTGACGATGACCCAAGAGACTCTTCATCACGTCCCTTGCCGTATGGAGAAGGTGAGATAGACTATATTAGCCACTCAATACAAGTTGACGGCAAGCATATTGAACCTGCTGGTGATGGAAGATTTATTGATGTTGCTAACTGGGTGTTGAAAAAACATGGCATTACCGACCGCTTCGCCAGTATACTCGATTTCAATGGAAAAATCATTGCAACAAAAGGAATGCAGAAGAAATTTTCTAACGCTGGTTCGCATTCATGGGATGATGAATTCTAAAATTATTTCTATGTCTAGGCAATATTAGTATTTTTGGCCCCTAGTTAAAAATAGGGGGGAACTGAAAATGTTCTATTTAATACTAGGCCTGCTGGCTTGTTCTAGCAGCGCTTTGGACTCTGGGGCGGTCCAAGAAACAGCGGAAGAAGTAAGTCCTATTCACTGGGATGAATGTTCATATAGAATTGGTGAACACATCTGCAACGTACAGCTTACTAGCTCTGATATGGAAGACTTTGATCTTTATGAGCATTATGGTAAACCAATTGTAATCCAATTGGCCGCTGAATGGTGCGGACCATGTCATGTTGCAGGTAGTCATGCCGAGCAGTTTATGAGTGACTGGGTTGGAGATGACCTATTGTGGGTCACTATCTTGATGGAGAATGATCAAGGTCAAGAGCCATCGGCAGAAGACCTTGGTGAGTGGGTTGCAAGCCATAATGTCAATAAGTCAGTTGTTCTAGCTGGCTCTAGAGACTTAATTGAAGCCTCAGGGTTATATGGATTTCCATTAACCTCATGGCCTACGCTTATCTTGATTGATCGGGACATGGTTATCTTCCATGGGTTTGCCGGTTGGAGTGAAGAGTATCTAACTCAAAAGCTCACTGACATGAATATGCAGGGGAGATGATATTATGATTTATCTTTTATTAGCCCTCTTTAGTTGTGCACCAGATAACATGCTGAGTAGTCACTCTGTTGAAGAAAAATACATATATCCAAGTTATTATGATGTGTTTGTTGAAACCGATACGGCTGTGGTTGAAGTAGAGGTCCCCTCTGAAGACACAGGTGAAACGCTTCCAATTTGGATTGATTCTTTTGAACAACCAAACGCAACGGCTGGAGTTGATGTTATATGGGTTATTGATCCATCAGGGTCCATGAATATCCATAGAACTAGATTATTAGCTGGTATCTCTGATATGATGTCGGCTATGCCTGCTGTAAGCTGGAGATTGACTATTATATCCGCTGACCCTCGAATCGCTCTTAATGATTCAGATTTTCCTTTGCTGCCCGGTGATGGAGCAGCCGAAGCGCACGCTGAATATTCTTCATCAGTAACAGGAGGAATGGAACAAGGCTTTGAAGCTGCATATGAATATATTGAAAACAATCCAATGGCTGGAAGTTGGATGAGGGATGATGCTTCATTATTAGTTGTCTTTGTTTCCGATGAAGAGGAGCAAAGCAACGCAGCATTTCCAACAGTATCGGATTTTACTGATTGGCTGGATGAACAAAGGTCAAGCGTTTATGTCGCTTCAATCGTTAACCACGACCCATCAGTATCAAGTTGTAACTATAATGCCATAAACACTGGTGACCGCTATATGGACGCAGCAAATTATTATTCTGGTCAGATTGTAGACATTTGTACAGAAGATTGGTCAGGTGGAGTTATGGATGCTGCTAACGGTGCAGTTCCATTTTCTAGCTACCCTTTGACGCATACTCCTCTGTTTGAAGATAATATTGTTGTTTTTGTTGATGGTGTAGTCTATCACGATGCCTACTGGGATTACAAACCAGTTAGCAATCGTATCGATTTTATTCTTGAGCCAGTAGGAGGTTCACTGGTGGAAATTGCGTACCATTATGATTCAGGCAACTAATTATAGTTATAATAATAGCTTGGATTAGGTTGAATGAAAATAAAAGTAATAAAAGAATCCGATGACACTTTTAGTATGTCTCGGAAGGCTGGTGCAGCAGATACCATGCCAATTTCAAGAAATGACACAGTAGTCGATGAGCCAAACCCGAATAGGGAAGAAGAAGAGGCCGCGCTAAAAGCTTATAGTTCACGGAACTCAAGCCCTATACTACACTTAAGAAACGCTGGGTTTGATAATGTTGATTTTATTGGTCGCGGTCAATATGGATATGTTTATTCGGCAGATCACCCATCTGGTCGGGAGATGGCAGTGAAGGCCGTCCAGAAAGACAATGATGGACACGACCGTGAAATAAGAGCCTACAAGACAATTGGTGAAGCTAGAAGCCAGTCAAAACAAATCGCAAAGCACTTTCCGCTAATTTACACTGTAGACACAGATAGCCACGACCAGTATTCTTTTATTGCAATGGAAAGACTAACTGATGAAGGGCCGTATGCTGATATATTAAAAGATATCTTTATGGGACCTGAGTCGATGGTGACTCCTAGGGGTGATTTAATTGCTCGCGGAGCTTGGAAGGATTTGTCTAAAAGAATAAAAATGTATTTTAACAATGATGAAGCCCGAGAAAAAATAATTGATAAAGTTTTTGAAGGTACTCCTGATGATTTTATAGAAGAAATCAAAATATGGTCTCGATCATGGCAAAACTGGCGCAGTATTATGCCTCGAAGTGAAGAAGATTATTCAGGTTTTGATCGAACCCCTACAGAACTAGCTAAAAAGTTTGTTACAAGATTAATAGCTATGACTAAAAGTGGTAAGGCACCTGACCTTCCTGATTCTGAAGACCTTGCGCCTTTGATCAAAGCCATGAGAAGTGGTTACTATTATGATGCTTTAGAGATCATGGAAAAAGAAATAAAACGTTTGCAGGACGCACCTCAACAAGGGCAACAATATACAAGAGACAGAGCCCTTTCAGACTTTTATAAGAAGACTTATAATCGTTTTTATCAAACTGGGGTCTGGCTTGACCAAATGATTGACGAATATGTTCTATATAATGACCGGGAAGCTCTTCAGGACGAGTTTGGAGGACTAAAAAGAGAATTTGAAGAAGAGCCGTGGATGGTTTACTTTGTTTTGGGTGCTCTAAAGAAGTTAAAAGAGTATCGACCTACTGAGACGGACCCAGTGTGGCAAGATGTTAAAAAAGGTAAACCTGTTGAGGACTTCTATTGGAGATGGCAGACATCTATTGTTAATGGATGGATAAATTTTATCAGGAAAGGTGCTCCGATTGGCATATTTCACAAACCGGAACCAGAAAGAGAAGACCGTGGTGGACAACCAGATGAAATTGCAGACACTTATGAAGAAGTGAGAAGTATTAAGAAGGCATTGGATGAACTAGAGCGTGTAACAGGACTTGCAGCAAGAGATATGCACGATAAAAACGTTATGATGCGACCAATTGACGGTTCAATAGTCATTGTTGACGTTGGTATGTTTAAGCCACGCTCTGAAATCAAAAGTCGGTTCCAAAGAATGGCGAATGAAGGCAAAACAATACTTCAAGAGCGCTTTTACAACGAAACAGTCGATTTTGACTTTGATTTTGACGACTTTGAGCCTAAAACTGCTCTGCATCCTTCATTTTGGCAAAAAACAAGCCTTTTTGACCAGATTTCTACTAATTTAAAGTCAATTGCCCAAGAATTTGCTGAAGATATTGGAATTGCAGAAGATTTAGAGGATATTTGGTTTGTTGGTAGCCTTGCTTCGTTCAATTGGCACAAAAAGTCAGATATAGACCTTCATTTGGTCGTTGATTTTGCAAAAATCAGTAAAGACGAAGATATGGTTGAAGAAATGATGAGATTACAGCGTATGAGATGGAATGATGACCATAATATAAGATTTTACGGCCATGAAGTTGAAATTTACATACAAGACGTTGATCATAAGGGTAATTACGCTGGTATTTACTCACTAAAATCAGATAAATGGCTCAAAGAGCCTAAAAAAGAGAATCCTATCATTGATTTTTCAGCTATTTCAACAAAAGCTGCATCCTTGGCTTCAGAAATCAATGAAATTTACACATTATACAGAAAAAACTATGTCAATGAGGCCCATCGGCAGGCGGAAGGTATGAAAAAGAAGATTAGAGAGATGCGTCAAGTTGGTCTCGATGGTGAAGGTACCTATTCTGTTGAGAATTTAACGTTTAAGCTGTTAAGAAACAACGGATTTCTTAAAAAGTTAAGCAGTATTAGAGATAATTCCTATGATATTATGATGTCAGTTGGTCAAAAACCAGTTATAACCTTAAATATTGCTAATAATCTTGAAGAAAAAAAGAAAAAACGCAAGAAAAAACGTAAATCGAAGGTTACATACCCCAGAAACCCTCGTTCTAAAGGTGGATACACTGGAAAAACACACTGGCACGTAGGCAGTTGGTGGTATAATGGTACTTCTGGTGACTCTGGTGGCAGTATAGGAGGCGATGGTGGCGGCGGGGAGTAAAAAATCCGACGATTATATAGAAAGACTGCTTGGTGAATTGACAAATATCATATCAACCGGTGAAAAACAACTAAAACAAGTTGTAATCAAGTCTGATGCTCCTAAATTTCACTATTCTGTTAGCAACAAGGTGTATTTAGAGATAAAATCTGGTACTGAACTGTATGTTATGACAAGTAAGGAACCAAAAGAAGGTAAAGTTTATGTATTTTCGCCTTGGCACTGGAATTCTGGTCAGATTTTTCTTATTTTAGAGGACTATTTGGAACCGCTGGAGCCGAATTGATAGAAAAAATACTTACTTATGGTGCTTTTTACATATTTTTTCTTATTTTTAACCATTTTTTAGGGTTTGAAGTTACAATCGTAACTCTTTTACTAATTATTATAGCCAAAATGAGGTAAAACTATGAAACTTACACAAGAAAAACTGAT
>MDTB01117302.1_pt1 | contig 12323 bp, 11 predicted proteins | sample 811161 | NCBI WGS metagenome assembly MDTB01 (sample SAMN05326650, study PRJNA326480) | marine metagenome | isolation source: seawater | place: Mediterranean Sea | collected 2009 | reverse complement strand
GGTGCCGATTGGAACGAAAAAGAAACATGGGATTTAGTTGGGATTAAATTTGAGGGGCATAATAACATGCACAGAGTCCTAAATCCTCACGATAGTCCTGAAGGTTTCCATCCCTTACAGAAACAACACAAAATCCGATATCAAGATCATAATGAAATGTATGATGATGCTCAAGGCTTTGGCCGAAAACCTGCGGACGAGGGCCGCGTTAAGTGAGGCGATATTATGGCACAAATGTGGATTACAATGGGCCCGCAGCATCCTATGACACATGGTTTATGGACGCTGAGAGTCAAAGTAGACGGAGAGACAGTTGTCGACACAGAAGCGGAACTAGGATACATCCATCGCGGTGTTGAGAAAATCTGCGAATCTAGAGATTTCACCCAAGTCACGCCATACTGCGACAGGCTTTGCTACGTTAGCGCAATGACTTGGGCAAATTCATACATTTATGCTGCTGAAGATTTACTAGAAGCAGAAGTGCCTGAAAGAGCAGAATATATTCGTTTGATTGCTGCTGAATTACAGCGTCTAGCTTCTCACTTGATGTGGCTGGGCGCATTTGGGCCAGACATAGGCAATTTGACCTTGATGACTTGGTGCATGCGAGACAGAGAAATGTTCCTCGACCTATTGCAAGAACTAGGAGGTTCAAGAATGCACTACAACTACCCAAGAATTGGTGGAGTTAAGAGAGATATTCCAATTGGTTTTGCCGATAGAATGATTGCTAAAGTCAAACTGTTCGAGCGAAGAATCGAAGAATACGAAATGATGCTTGATGAATCAACCATTTGGCTAGTCCGATTACAGGGTGTTGGTTATGCTAATGCAGAAGAGATGGTGTCTGCAGGAGTTTCAGGTCCTAATGTTAGGGCTGCAGGAGTAAATTACGACGTTAGATGGGCACACCCATATTCGGTTTACGACGAAATCGATTGGGAGCCTGCCGTAGAAAAACCTACTTCGGTCAAGGGTGCTGATTGTTATGACCGTTATCGTGTCAGAATGGAAGAGATGCGACAATCCTGTAGAATGGTTTTGGATGCAATCGAAAAAATACCAGGTGGCAAGAATACAAATTACGCCAATGGTGATGAAATGATATACAAAAAAGCGCCTACTAGAGCCCCAGAAGGTGCAACTGGCTTCAGCAATTATGAATGTACCAGAGGCGCATCTCAATTCTACCTGTTAGGCGGAGGTGAAGGGCGTGGTAAGAATCCTTACAGAGTATCTATTCGCTCTCCTATGTTTATCACAATTCCATTTGTAGCCAAGACAATGATTGGGTACAAAGTCGCCGATATACCGGCAATTATGGGTAGTTTTGACCCATGTATCGGAGAAACAGATCGTTGAGGTGATACTATGGATGATGCATACGACTTAAGGGGGTTAATTTTCGACCTTGTTGAAAAGACAATACCTCCCTTATTGGAAGGAACTCCTTTAGAGGATAGTTCAGGACAAATCGCATTTGGATTAGCAACCTTTGCCGTAGTCAATATTGTATTTTTGATGCTTTTCTTCTCTCAATTCGCTATACTTTGGATTGAGAGGAAGGCTGTTGCTAGAATGAATGACCGAAGAGGTGCTACTACCGCTTTACGTTCATTATGGGTCGGAGAAAACGGCGTTACTGCTGGCGATTGGTGGAATATGTTACCATTTGGCCTTGGCAAACCAGTTGGCGCAGTAAACAAATTCTTGAATAAGAAATTCGGTAATAGAGATGAGAAGTTTGCAACTGTTGACAGAGTCAATAACAGGTCTTGGATGGGGTATTCAATATTCCCTGGTTTCTTCCAGAACGTGGCCGATGGAATGAAATTTCTCCTCAAAGAACACATGGTTCCGCAGCGAGCTGACAAGTTAATTTTTGAAGTTTCACCATTCCTAATCGTCTCTTCAACACTGTTAATCCTTGGAATTATTCCTTTATCTAGTGGGATTTATGCGACTAATCCCGAACTCTCCATACTGTATGCAATTGCTATTTTTGGTATTGCTCCGATAGGAGTTTTCTTTGCAGGATGGTCATCTAATAACAAGTATACATTGATTGGCGGTATTCGTTCTGCAGCGCAGTTGACTGCTTATGAAATACCTCTTTTACTGACTTTACTTTCGGTTGCAGTATTGTCTGGGACATTCAATATTATTGAAAGCGTTCATTTCCAGCATTCTGCAGGAGCCTGGAATTTATTCTTGATGCCTTTGGGTGCAGGCTTATTCCTGCTCACTATGATTGCTGAGGTGGAAAGAGTCCCGTTCGATATGCCCGAAGCAGAGGCTGAACTTGTCGAAGGTTGGTGGACTGAGTATGGTGGAATGAGATTTGGTATGTTATTCATGGCAGAATATATCAGAACTTATGCTGCTTGTTTCTTATTCACCCATTTCTTCCTTGGAGGATGGCACTTACCGTTCCAAGGACTAATTAGTACAATACCAATTCTTGGCGACCTGTATGTTTTAATTCCAGGAGCTGTTGTTGTATTGATCAAATCTTGGCTTGTATTCCTCTTAGTATTCGTTTGGGCTAGATTTTCACTTGCTAGAATCAGAACCGATCAAATCTTAGAATTCGGTTGGAGAATTTTACTACCATTGGCTGTATTCCAACTAGTTCTTTCCGCTGTTTACAGATTATACTTCTTTGACCCTACTGCACTTTCCGACAGTGCTTATGGGGGAACATCTTGGGATGCTTTCGGCATCCCATTCCTAATCCCCGTCATTACGACCATAATTTGGCTTGGAATTTTCTTCCTTATGCTGAATGATGAAGATAAGAGCGGGAATACGGAACGTATGTTCCATGTCTATACAGATAAGCCTGCGGGAACATATGTCCCGGGGCAGGAGTGAGGTGAAAATTATGCCAATGCATCCACATGCAAAACCGAATTTTAGAAACCTATTTTGGTACCCGTTTAAGATTACCCTGATTACAGCATTACGAACATTCCCAATCTTTGGTAAAATATTCGGGAAGCGTCTATCAGGCGGCTATCACAACACAACCCATCCTGAATTCTTAGATGATGGCTCAGCATCCAGAGCCTCAAAGAACGCTCAATTCAACGATATTTCTCAACAAGAATTTGCGCCTGACAGAGTAACTTCAGATTTATTCCCTACATTATGGAAGCCTCAAACAGTTCAATATCCGTATGAAAGATTAGAGGATATGGAACCGTGGCTTTTCGTTCCAGGAAATTATAATGGTAGAATTGGTGTAATTTGGGAAACTTGTACTGCATGTAAATTATGTGTTACAGCCTGCCCTAACGATTGCCTCCACATGACAACCGAACTTCGAGTAGATGTTTTGGATGGAGCAGACGGAGAGCATGGTGGAATGGGTTCCGAATTAGAAGTCGGAGGTTATGCTGCTCAACAAATTGTCGAAGTTACAGACTCACTAGAGGACTTTAACCACGTAACAGCGCATTCTGACACTCCAGATCAATGGAGGTTTGCTGAAATTTTAGACCTTTCAGGAAATACCGCTACAGTTCGTTGGAATGATTCAGGAGCTGAACAAGAAGTCGAGACCTCAGAATTATTTGTAGCAGATGACCAAATTGTTTCTGGACGTATCGATATGGGAAGATGTATGTTTTGCGGCCTTTGTATGGAAGCCTGTGGGTTTACATCTTTCTTCATGACAAATGAGTATGATGGTATGTCTGGTTTCACACGACAAGACCTTTGGTTCGATGCAAGTAGAACTCGTGTTCTACCATCAGTTCATCAAGAGGCAGTTGATTCAGAACTAGCAAAGCGCGCCAATAAAGAGCGCGACAAGAGAGCGAAGAAAGCAGCGAGAGCTGCTAAGGAGAGTGCCTGATTTGGACGTTGGAGCAATTGTCGAAGCAGGTGTATTCTTCCTGTTTGCCACCATAACTATAGGTGGTGCTTTGGGACTTATTTTGGCTCAAAGAGTTGCTCACTCCATGCTTTCATTGATATTCTGTTTTATGGCGGTCTCTGGAATTTTTATCCTACTTGGTGCTGAATTCCTTGCTGCAATTCAGATTTTAGTTTATCTTGCCAGCGTTGGACTTGTAGTATTATTCGGCATTATGCTTACTAGAAGACAAATACTTGAGGAGGATTTCGAATGAAATTTCTTTCTCTTGTAACTCGAATTGGCCTACTAGCGCTTGGGATGATTCTGGTTTCAGTATTAAGCGCTGATGAAGTGTGGGATAATTCAAGTGAAAGTGAACCAACAACAAATGCCTTAGCAGATATTATGCTTAATGAATGGGCATTACCACTGTTAATGCTTGGGGTTTTGATGTCTATTGCAATGATTGGTGCTGCATATTTAGTTCGTGATGAGAGAAGAGAAAACCTTCTCTGGGAATTTGGAGGTGAAGAGGAATGATCGATCCATCATGGGTTTCAGCCCTTTCAGCCCTATTATTCATTATTGGACTTGCTGGGGCATTTACTCGTAAGAATGCAATAATTGTTCTAATGTGCATTGAATTAATGTTGAATGCTGCCAATATGCAATTTGCCGCTGCTGCTGTTCATCACGGAGATGCTACTGGCTGGATTTACACTATTTTTGCAATTGCAATTGCTGCAAGTGAAGTTGCTATAGGATTAGCAATTTTCCTTGCAATGTATGGTAAGCATGAATCGATATCATTGGACGATGTGGACGTCCTTAAAAACTGAGGTGAGATAATGGCAGGGTCAAGTTCTAATGTTATTCTGGACAGCGATATGATTCAATATGCGCCACTTATCATTCTTCTACCAATGTTGGCTTTCCCAGTAATTCTATTCCTTGGTTATGTATTCAATAGAAACCCATTTTGGAAAAATAATTTGAAAGAGGGTGGCTTGATTGCTCTACCTGTAATGGCTGCTAGCCTAATTATTTCTTTACTACTTATCAAAGACCACATAGGTAGCTTTTCAGGAATCAAAGACTCATTCAATCTTCTATGGGTAAATACCAATGTTTGGGATGGAGGCGTTTTGGAACCAGTTACCTTCGGGTTTGGAATATATGTTGACCACGTCACAGTTATGCTATTATTTGTAGCATCATTCCTATGTCTTTTGATTAATATTTTCAGTGTTGGGTATATGAATACTGATCCAATCAACGATAATAAAAACCACAGATTTTACGCAGAATTCGTTCTTTTCTGTTCCGGTATGTTAGGAATGGTTCTTGCAGATTCCTTCCTTTGGTTATTCATTTTCTGGGAAATTATGGGTCTTTGCTCATACTTACTCATCGGCTTTTATTACGAAAAACCGAGTGCTGCTTATGCTGCAAAGAAAGCGTTCCTTACAACACGTATCGGTGATGTTTTCTTAATGATTGGTCTTGTAATGATGTGGGACCTATTTGGCTCTCTAGACTACGCAGTGGTATTTGATGAAGCGAATATTGCCGCAGTAGCCGCTGAATCCTCAAGTACCTTACAGTGGGCACTTGGAATGATGTTTATTGGAGCGGTTGGTAAATCCGCACAATTCCCATTACACGTTTGGTTGCCAGATGCTATGGAAGGGCCAACTCCGGTTTCTGCTTTGATTCACGCTGCAACCATGGTAAATGCTGGACTATATCTTGTTGCTAGAATGTTCCCATTCTTCGGTGCTGAAGCACTTAACGGAGAACTTGTAGACTTAGCATTCATAATAGCATTAATCGGTGGAATTACTGCAGTCATGGCTGCAGCAATTGCCTTTGTCCAAAACGACTTGAAGAAGGTATTAGCTTACTCAACTATGAGTCAATTGGCATATATCTTCACAGGTTTAGGATGTGCAATGTACCTAGCCAATACCTTGGATTGGCATAATGATAGTAAAGCGCATTATATTGTAATTGTAGCCTTTGGTGCTGCGCTATTCCACCTTTTCAACCACGCAATGGCAAAAGGAATGCTGTTTATGGCAAGTGGTTCAGTAATTCACGAAGTTCATCATGCACATCACCACTTACACCACCACGACGATCATGGCGACGACCATGGTGATGGACACCATGATGACGATCACCACGATGAGGAGTTCGATGCTCAGTCAATGGATAATATGGGCGGATTAGCATCTAAAATGCCTCTTACTGCAACCGCTATGTTAGTTGGTTCAGCATCTATTATGGGTCTACCACTAATCGGAGGGTTTTGGTCCAAAGAGGGAATCATTGCTAATGCCTGGAGAGTCGCACAAGACGACCCTAGATTCCTAATTCCTGCAATGTGCGTGTTAATCGGCGCAGGTATGACAGGTTTCTATATGTCTAGAATGTGGTTAAAGACCTTCGCTGGTAAACCGAATAATGAGGTTGCAGCCCATGTTGGACCAACTAATACATGGATTAAGATTCCATTATTTGTATTGACTTTCGTATCTTTATCTGCTATTTTGTTTGCTGGAATGGGCTTTACTCACTGGGCACCAGACAGCGAATACAGTTTCCTTTCGGAGAAGAATTTACTAGAAGGAATCGCTTATGAAATGGAACATGCATTCGCAAATAGTGATGCCTTCTTCTTTATCATTACATACATAGCAATTGCAATTGGTGCAATATTAGGGCCAGGTCTCGCAATGGCTCTTTATGGTGGTAATTTGGCTGAAGGAGAAGAGACTAAGCCTTGGATGAGACCAGTAATTAGATTGAATGCTTGGGTCTACAATCGCTTCAATTTCAATAACAGTTCTATAGCAAATTCTAGTCTAACTAGGGCACTTGAACAGAGATTATACTTCGATCACTACTATGACATGGCAATGTTGAAAATCGTTGCAGCCTTTTCCAATAAATCAGCAGAGGTAGATTCATCTGTAATCGATGGAACGATTAAGAATATTGAATCTGGTTCTCAGTCTCTATCAAGTATCATTCGTTCGATGACAACTGGTTCAGCAAGAGATTACATCCTGATGGTTTCTGTTGGTACTTTAGCGATTTTCTTTTTATTGTGGGGGGTGGCTTGAATGAATGATTGGATTTCTATTCCTTTAGTTGCATTCCCATTAGTATCTAGTATGATTTTATTGGGCTTCGTATCTAATGCATCTCCGCGAGTTAGGGACGGATTGGTCAATCCGGTTAGAATGGCATGTCTTGTCTTCTCACTAGTTATGTTAGCACTAACAACAGGGATGTTTTTCAGATACTTTGGAGATGTATCATGGATGGATATCGCATTCAATGATTATGAATTCTTTGTAACCTATTCTTGGATTGATTCTTTAGGAATAAATTGGACTGTAGGATTAGACGCCTTATCTTTCCCTATGGTTTGGTTGACAACTTTCTTGTTACCTGTTACAATAATTGCTACATGGAATGAGAAATATGGTGCTACTTATTTCCCTCTTCTTTTGATGATGGGTGGAGCTTTAATTGGAGTATTCGTATCTCTAGACTTATTCATGTTCTATATCTTCTGGGAGTTAACTCTAATCCCTATGTTCTTCCTAATTCTCAAATGGGGTGGAAAAGACCGAAAGTATGCTGCTCAGAAATTCTTCATTTACACGTTTACTGCTTCTGTAGTTATGTTACTCGGCCTAATTACTCTATACTTCTTACAAGAGCCGAATACTCTTGCTTCTGCAGGTTCTATGACAGGTCGAAGTTTCTCTATTCCAGAATTGATAGATTCTGCAAGAACAGCAAATGCTGGAGATAACTGGTTCCTTGGAAAGACAATGCAGAATATTTTGTTTGTTATGCTAATGATTGGATTTTTAGTAAAACTTCCAGCAGTACCATTCCACACTTGGTTGCCCGACGCTCACGTTCAAGCACCTACAGGCGGTTCTATGCTTTTAGCAGGTGTAATGCTGAAGATGGGTGCTTATGGAATGTTTAGACTTCCTCTAAGTTTATTCCCTCACGCTCTCTATCACTTCCAGTTAGCATTAATGATCATCGGAATAGTATCTTTGGTCTGGGGAGCAATTGTCTGTTTAGGTCAAACCAATTTGAAGAAGATGGTTGCTTATTCATCGGTTTCACACATGGGTGTTATTTTGATTGGTATTGCTACAATGCAACCTATGGGGTGGGCTGCTGCATTGTTCATGATGTTTGCACACGGAATTATTAGCCCAATGTTATTCGCCGTATGTGGTGCTTTCAAGCATCATTATCACAGTATGGAAATTGGTGCAATGCGGGGAATGGCTAAGCATTCTCCATGGCTTGCAACATCTATGATGTTTGCTTGGATGGCTTCTTTGGGACTTCCACTTCTTGCAGGATTTGTAGCAGAAATAATGATGTTAATCGCACTTTGGCATTTAATTTCATTAGATGGATGGAGTATCTGGTGGATGGTTGGTCCTGCACTTGTATTAGCATTGACTGCAGCATACTATCTATGGTCCATGCAAAGAACAATTTTCGAAGGAGGGGCTGATACACAACCTCCAGAATCGATGCGTGGAAAAGCGATTCCGGATATTTCTAATCCAGAGAAATTTGCTATGATTTTACTTGCCTTCTTTACAATCCTATTTGGAATAATGCCTTGGATTGCCTTAGATATGATGGACGATTGGACAAAACAAATTTTCAATGGCTTAATTCTATTTGTTGGAAAGGGAGGTGCCTGATATGTCTACATTGAAGACAGTAGAACCATTTGGTGAAGGTTTCATTTCCGCTTTATGTCCTGAACTAATTCTATTTGCAGGTTTGATTCTATTGATTATTGTTCCAAATCTTGGATCTGGTAAATTTAGGGTTCCAGGAACTCAGACCAGAGTTTATTGGTTATTTGGTGGTAATAGATTCAAACTTACCAGTGACCCAAGATTACCTTCTTGGATCGCAGTAATAACTCTCGGTACAGCTTTCCTAATGTCCATACTTTCATTCCAAGATGGAGTTGAAAGAACCGCAATAGTTAGTGAAGGAGGAACTGAAATACTGATGGTAAATGCCTTTAGCAGAGTATTTGAATTGGTATTTTTCGGTGCTTTGACTTTAGCAGCATTTGCATCTATGAATAGAATGGATGTCAAAGGCATTGGAGCAAAATTATCCTCTGAAGATTTATACAATAACCGCAGACAAGGTGACTTCTATATTTTGATGGTAACATGTGCTATAGGTATGTCTATTGTTGCATTAGCACAGGATTTATTCGTTCTTTTCATTGGACTTGAACTTGCATCATTCTCAACTTATGTGCTTGTCAGTTTCTTTAAGGAAACCAAGGCTGGAACAGAGGCAGGGATGAAGTATTTCATTGTCGGTTCAGTTGCTTCTGGTGTAGGGTTGTATGGTTTGTCGATGCTCTATCTATGGGCTGGTTCTCTACAATTAGATGTTCTAGCAACAACATTTGCTAGTTCCGGCAGCGAAGCACTTCCAATGATTGCGATTGGATTCGTATTAGTTGGCTTTGGCTTCAAAGTTAGTGCTGCTCCTTTCCACTTTGCAGCCCCTGATGCTTACTCAGGTGCTAGTAGCCCTGTTGCTGGGGTTCTTGCTACAGCAAGTAAAGCGATGGGAATTGTCGGTTTGCTCAGAGTATTACTGATTATAGCAGCTCCAGAATCAAGTGAAGATGGAACAGTTTGGCTTGTACTTCTAGGATTATTATCTGTGATTACAATGACCTGGGGTAATCTAGCAGCTCTAGGAAGTACCAACCCGAAGAGAATGTTGGCTTACTCATCAGTTGCTCACGCCGGATATATGCTTGCAGCTATTACTGCAATAGGGGCTTGGAATTGGGATGAGAATTTATCAGGAGATCCTGGAGAAGCGGCTGTTGTTGTTCTTGCCGCCATTATCTTCCATCTTATTGTTCTAGTAGCATTCAAGCTAGGTGCATTCTTAGTTCTTTCAGTACTTGAAACAGAAGGAGGAGGATCAAGATTATCCTCATTAGGCGGCTTAGCAAAGAGAGAGCCTTTCCTAGCAGTTTCTATGTTTATTTTTATGATCTCTCTAGCAGGTGTTCCACCTCTAGCAGGTTTCATGTCTAAATTACTTGTAATTATGGGAATAGTTAAGGTCGCCTTAGGAGATATGAGCGTTGCTATTGCCACAGGTAGCGAACTTGGTTTATCAGATGTTCATTGGGTTTGGTGGCTAGCATTTGCCATGATTATCAACTCTGCAATTTCCGTATATTATTATCTTAGAATTGGTGTTGTAATGTTCTTTGAAGAAGCAGAGCCAGGTAGAGATGGACCTCTACCAAATGGTTGGCAAGTTAGATTTGCTATTCTAGCCTGTTTATTAGCCACTTTATTCATTGGAGTTGCTAGTGATAAGTTGATTGAGATTTGTACGATTGCTGCTGAAAGTTTCAATTATAATTGGTCTTAAATTAACTCTTAAACGGGTGATGGCTTCAATAAGGGTAGACTATCAGCCATGTACAGTGAGGCATCGTGGGTAGACGACGTGAAGAAAAGGTAGACGTGGAAGAACTAGCCCGTCTAGAGAATCCAGAAGATGGTTTTTCTGGAAAGATTCGTGTCAAGATGCCAAATCGAAAAATAAACGAAATGTTTGCACTAGCAGAACAAATTCTAGGCGGACGTAGAGTTACAGTTCTTTGCGAAGACGGAGAGACTAGATTGGCTAGAATTCCAGGTAAAATGCGAAGAAGACAATGGGTCCGTGAAGGTGACTTAATTATCGTTTGGCCATGGGACTTCCAAGATTCCAAAGCAGATGTAAAACATCGATATACTAAGACACAATCAATGTATTTGTCTAGAAAAGGCGTATTACCGGATGATGTTGATGTGTTTGGAATGAATGTATCTCATGATGATGATGATGAACATGACGATTTGTTTGGAACAATGGATCAAGAAGATTCAGATTTATTTGAAGATTCAGAAGAAGAATCTGATGATGACGTTGATGATTTATTTGGAGATTCTGATGATGATGATGAAGACGATGATTTATTTGCATCTGATGATGATTCAGAAGATGATACAGCAGAAGAATTAGCCAATAGTGAAGAAACTAAGGCGGAAGAAGAGACTGAATTTATTCCAGTAGAAGAGTATCCAGAATCTGAAGAGGCCGAAGAAGAAGATGATGATGACGATATTGATATTGATTCATTATTTGGATGAAATTTATTGGCCTTATGGGTGGTCAAATGGTAATTAAAGACGATGAATGGGATGAACTTGCCATCAATAAGAATCGTCGTCGCAGTAAAAAAAAGAAATTCAAAAATTTAGAACATCAAAAAGATGCGGAATTTTCACATTTTGAAGAAAAGAGATTCATTGAAACCTTAGAAAATTCTTCAGGAAAATATTCTTGGATGAAAGAGAAGCGATATAAATCGATGTTTAGAGATATTGAAGGTAAGATTCAAGGCGCTATTGGAAAAGGTAGTTTTGAGTGGGTAGATAGACGAGTTTTCGACCAAGTTTTTGATAGATTAACTTTGATGTCTTTGTATAAACTTATGAAAAATGGAGTTATTGACACCTTGGATTTCCCCGTAGCAAGAGGTAAGGAAGCCCATGTATTCCATGGCACTGATATAGATGGAAATCCTGTTGCTGTGAAAATTTTTCATACATCAAATGCTGTATTCAAGAATTTGATGCAGTACATAGAAGGTGATCCGAGATTCACAGGTCTACGAAGAAGACATCGAGACCTTGTCGATATTTGGGTGCGAAAGGAACAAAGAAATCTTACCAGATTGGCAAAATGGGGTCTTCCAGTCCCCAAACCTCTAGGTTTGCATAAGAATGTCTTGGTAATGCAATATTTAGGAAATGAAACCTCACCATACCCTAAACTTCGGGAAGTTAAAGTTGAAAATCCAAAACCGGTTTATGATGAACTTTTGGAGTTTTTAGCAGTTTCTTGGCAAAAGGCTAGCCTTGTTCATGGTGATTTTTCTCCATTCAATATTTTATGGAATGAAGACGATAAACCAGTTGTGATAGATGTCGGTCAAGGGGTGGTACAATCTCATCCTAAAGCACAAGATTTCCTTGTCAGAGATGTCACTAGATTGGTTGAGTGGGGTCAAAAGAATAATCTTGAAGTCGACCTTGCAGAAGCGATGTATGATGTATTAAACATGGATTTAAGCCACGTTAAAGAAGTACCAATCGACTGACTATTCTTCTTCCCAGTTGATAGTCTCATCTTCAGAAAGTTGCATCATTGCTTCAACAGCCTCTTCATCTTCAGGATTTACTTGGGACGCTTTCATCCTTCTAGAGCGTCTATCGCTAATATCGGATAGTCCAGGGACTAAATGCTCAAAGCCTGTGCTCTGCGTATCGTCGGATTTCAATTCGATACTTTC
>MDTB01239519.1_pt1 | contig 12324 bp, 8 predicted proteins | sample 811161 | NCBI WGS metagenome assembly MDTB01 (sample SAMN05326650, study PRJNA326480) | marine metagenome | isolation source: seawater | place: Mediterranean Sea | collected 2009 | reverse complement strand
CCGGCGCGGCCATCGCCTCTAGCAGTGGCAGCAGGAGCGTGGCGTCGCTGCTCGTGTTTAGGAACAGGTTAGGCCGGCTCAAAACAAAATCCACCGCTCGCTTCATTGGCTCGGGCTCGCGAATGGGACGATACCAGCTAAATTTTTTATCGGTATCCGAATCCTGCCAACGCCGCAGAGCGATGCTCTTAATAGTTTGCATCGCCACGCCTCGAGCGGCGCACAGCTCGTACAGCTGTTCAAAGTCCGCCGCATACGCAGGCTGACTCATCATCGAAAAGTTGTACGGCACAAGAATTGAATCAAAATCGAATGTTTCTAAACTCCGCACATGCATCGCGGGCGCATAAGTACCGTGCCCGGTCACCCCTATAAAGCGAACCAGGCCCTCATCACGAGCCTGAATGAGTGCTTCGAGCGCACCACCCGGACCCATCGCCACCTGCCATTCCTCGTCTTTGGTGAGATTGTGCATTTGGATCATGTCGATCTGATCAACGCCCATCCGTTCCAACGAGGCGCGTAACTGTGCTCCAGCCCCAGCGCCTGTGCGATATTCGGTTTTGGTCGCCAGAAATACTTCGCTGCGATGCGTCGCCAGCCATGGCCGTAACCGCAGTTCGGCGTCGCCATAGCTGGCCGCCACATCGATATGATTGAGACCAAATCGGGGTAGCTCGGCCAACACCTTATCGGCACGCTCCTGCGACATAGCCCCCAGCGCGGCAGCACCAAAAATAGCGCGACTCGATTCGTGGCCAGTGCGGCCGAATGGTATTTTCGTAATCATGAGATTCTCCTATAGCGCGCCAATCATGATGCCAAACTTTAAACAAAGCTTGATCGAAATTTAGAGATCGAAACAGACGCTCCCCACGTCAGTGAGTCCGCAGTGTAACCGACCGCTGCATAGCCCCCAACTCCAGCGGGCAACCCCGCTCCGCTCGCTCTTGAGCATGTATTGGCAACGGGCCGAGTCACGATTAACCTACTAAGTGAGGAATGGACAAGGGAAAGTTCAATGCACACCCCAATGCGAAACCTAGCCTGTTGGCAGTGCGGCAGCGACCTCAGCGAACTGCCTATACCGCTGTCCCGTCACGACCAATGCCCGCAGTGCTTTAATGATCTGCACACCTGCCGCGCCTGCAGACACTTTGACGCGACCAAAGTCACCGAGTGTTTTGAAGATCGCGCCGACCCACCTGTAGAAAAAGAAAACGCCAACTTTTGTGACTTTTTTGCACCCAAGGTCGATGCCTATCAACCTCGCAATACCTCCAAAAGCGACGCGGCCAAGGCCAAACTCGATGCACTTTTTGGCGCGTCGGAGGCCGGCGCTCAAGCGGCGGGCAATGAGGTAAGCGACGCGAATGCCAGGTTAGAAAAAGCAGCGGAGCAAACTGCAGAACGCGCGTCGCAAGACTCGAAAAATTCGGAATCTCAGCCTGCCAAAGCGGAGCAAGCGAAGCAAATCCTGCAGGACTTGTTTCAGTCTTAGTGAACCTGCTACTTAAAGCCTTTCAAACAAGCCCTGCCAAGCAACCCAGGCGCAAACCCGGGACGCATATTTCAGCTCAGGGTAAGAACTAGATCGTTGATCCTGCGTGTCGCTGGAATTGCACGAGCACCTCATACGCTGAGCGGCACGTCTCAACTGCAATTGCACTCACTTCGGCGCTAGGGGGAATTTGATCCGGTATATGGAATACCCGCAAACCGGCGCGGTGCGCTGCGAGTACGCCGATATTGGAATCTTCTAATGCCCAACCTTTTTGCGGGGCAATCTCGATATGCGCAGCGGCACGTAGGTACGGATCAGGGTAGGGCTTATGGCGCTCGGTGTCACCGGAGCAAACCAAGGCTTCGAAGTACGTTAGCAAGTCACAACGGCTGAGATTTTCTTCGACATGATCGCGGTAATTCGAAGTCGCAACAGCCATAGGGATCTGTTGTGCCTTCAACTGTGCCAACAATTCTCGAATGCCCGGCTTTGGTTGTAGTGGGCGCTGCTGAATTTCCTCAAAGAACGCGTCGCTCCACTGGCCACGCAACTCGTCTAACAGAAGCGCGCTGCCATAATGGGCCGTCAGTATTTGGTCGGTTTGTGCGTGCGAAGTGCCGATGCAGTTGAGATAAACCGTCTCGCTATAGACTAGCCCAATGCGATTGATCGCTACCTCAAAGGCTTTGCGGGCGCGGCTTTCGGTGTCCAGCAAGGTGCCGTCCACATCGAAGACGACCCCTGCTGGTTGGTCCGAATATTCGCTTTGCATCGAGGGCCTAAGCGGCCTCTCTTACCAGATTGTTCAACACGTACTGAAGGATCCCGCCACATTGGAAGTAGGCGATCTCGTTCTCGGTGTCGACTCGGCTGGTCACCACGATCTGGCGTTCGGCGCCGTCGGCAGACTTGATGGTCACTGCGATGTCTTGGCGCGGTGCAATATCAGCAACCCCGGCTGGCAGCGCAATATCGATGATCTCATCCCCAGCCAGACCCAACGAGGCGCGTCCGTCACCTGCTTTGAACTGCAGCGGCAAAATGCCCATACCGATCAGATTAGAACGGTGAATTCGCTCAAAACTTTCTGCTATCACAGCTTTCACGCCAAGTAAGCGAGTGCCTTTTGCCGCCCAGTCGCGGCTCGAGCCTGTTCCATATTCTTGACCAGCAACAACCACTAACGGAGTCCCTTCCCCCGCATAACGCATGGCCGCATCGTAAATGCTGAGCTGCTCGCCGCTTGGAACGTGCTTGGTATAGCCGCCTTCGATATCGGGCACCATTTCATTGCGGATACGGATGTTCGCAAACGTGCCGCGCATCATGACTTCGTGGTTGCCTCGACGCGAACCATAGGAATTGAAGTCGTCGACGTTTACGCCCGCTTGCTGAAGGTAATGACCAGCCGGACTGTCAGGCTGGATAGCGCCTGCCGGAGAGATGTGGTCGGTGGTCACCGAATCACCCAACAAAGCCAGTATGCGAGCGCCGTTGATCGTCACGTCCTGATTCAGGTCGCCGCCTACCGTGAAGAATGGCGGTTGCTTGATGTAGGTCGAGTTTTCCCAGGCATAGGTGCCGCCGCTGTCAATTTCGATAGCCTGCCACGCTTCCGGGCCGGTGAAGACGTCATCGTATTGGTTGCCGAACATTTCTGCCGAAACCTGGTTCACCACATCGCGGATTTCCTGATTCGATGGCCAAATGTCCGCCAGCATCACATCGTTACCATCTGCATCCTGGCCGATTGGATCTTTATCCAGGTTGATTTGGGTCGTACCCGCAATAGCGTAAGCGACGACTAACGGGGGTGAGGCGAGCCAGTTAGTGCGAACTTCCTGATGCACTCGGCCTTCGAAGTTGCGATTGCCGCTGAGCACAGAAGCAACAACCAAATCGCCGTCATTGATGGCAGATGAAATGGCTTCAGGCAAAGGTCCGGAGTTGCCAATACAAGTGGTGCAGCCGTAGCCGACCAGGTTAAAGCCTAAGGCATCTAACGAGTCCTGCAGGTGCGTCGCTTCCAGGTATTCGGTGACCACTTTTGATCCCGGTGCCAACGAGGTTTTTACCCAAGGTTTAACGGTCAGACCTTTCGCCAATGCTTTCTTCGCAACCAAACCTGCGCCCATCATTACTGCGGGGTTAGAGGTATTGGTACACGATGTAATTGCTGCAATAACCACATCGCCATGGGTCAGCGAATAATCGGTGCCAGGCACTGACACTTTGGTTACCGAGCCATCTGATCCTTGCAGCGCTAACGCTTCGTTAAAGGCTTCTTTCATGCCGCTCATTGGAACGCGATCTTGGGGTCGCTTTGGACCTGCTAGGTTTGGTACCACGCTAGACAGATCAAGCTCTAACGTGTCGGTAAAGACCGCATCGGCACTTGAAGCGTCACGCCACATGCCTTGGGCTTTTGCATAGGCTTCAACCAGCGCTACTGTTTCGGCATCACGGTTAGTTAGCTCCAAATAATCAATGGTGGCTTGGTCGATTGGGAAGAATCCGCAAGTCGCGCCATATTCCGGCGCCATATTCGCGATGGTGGCCTGATCCGCCAAGGTGAGGTTATCAACGCCCGGGCCATAAAATTCAACGAACTTGCCCACCACACCTTTGGCACGAAGCATTTCCACTACCAGCAGCACCACATCGGTAGCGGTAATGCCGTCTTGGACTTCACCAGTCAGCTTGAAGCCGATAACTTCAGGAATCAGCATGCTGATCGGCTGACCCAGCATTGCGGCTTCCGCTTCGATACCGCCGACACCCCAGCCGAGCACACCCAAACCATTAATCATGGTGGTGTGGCTGTCGGTACCGACCAATGTATCCGGATAAGCAACGGTGCGGCCATCAACTTCTTTCGTCCACACCGCTTTTGCCAAGTACTCCAAATTGACTTGGTGGCAGATGCCTGTCCCGGGCGGCACAACACGAAAGTTTTCAAATGCAGTCTGGCCCCAGCGCAGGAATCGGTAGCGCTCGGTGTTGCGATTCATCTCAATGGCGACATTTTCTTCAAACGCCGCCTCGTCGCCGAACTTGTCAACCATTACAGAGTGGTCGATCACCAAGTCGACAGGCGATAGCGGATTGATAATGGAAGGATCCAAGCCGGCGTCGACTACCGCGGAACGCATGGCAGCAAGGTCGGCGACACCAGGAACGCCGGTGAAGTCCTGCATCAGCACGCGCGCTGGGCGATAGGCGATTTCTTCGGAAGAAGCACCCGCAGCGGCCCACTGGCCGAGGGTTTTGATATCTGCTGCAGTGACGGTGTTGTTGTCTTCAAAGCGCAGGAGGTTTTCTAGCAGGATCTTAAGGGTGACAGGCAGCTTGCTGACATCGCCGATCCCTTCGGCCGCTGGCAAACTGTAGTAGTCGTATTCTTTGTCTCCAACCAGCAAGGTTTGTTTGGCATTAAAACTGTTCAGGGTCATGTTTCTTTTTCCCGCTGTTTTTCGGTCGCGCATTATGCCCGAAATAAGACCGTTCGCCCATCACAAAGCCGATAGAGTGATATTAAAACCATGCTAAGACGCCTCTAAAATTAGGCAGAGTGAAAGCAATGCAGGATGGCGATTCCCCAAATTGAGTTTTGGTCAAATGCTTAGACACGTGCTTGGGCAAATACTTAGCAATGGGCCTCGTTGCCAGCATAGGCTAGAAAGAGACTTGTTCCGCCTGAAGGTCGTCGGTGTCAGCCCTTGGAGGTGAGATCCCCTCTCTCGCCCGGTTCGCTCTCGGGGTCGCGGCGCGGGTACAGAGACGCGCCACACCGCCAGCAATAAGAAGCTTCGCGAATATGTCCTTCTACGGCACAACTGCTGCACGTTTTGGTATTTGCTTGACGCCGCGTGGCCTCGTTCAATTCGATGGTGACGATGCCCGTGGGCACCGCGATGATGCCGTAGCCCATGATCATGATGAATGCCGCCAGCGCCTGGCCAATCGCGCTGGTCGGTGTAACGTCACCATAGCCGACGGTGGTCATGGTGGTAATCGCCCAATAAATGCTTTTCGGTATGCTGGAAAACTGTGGATTATTGCCAGATTCCAAGAGATACATCAGCGACCCAAACACCACCATTAATGCCAGCACTGTGCATATAAAAACGGTAATTTTGCGCCGACTAGCAGCCAGCGCTTGGGTGATCAGTTCGGCCTCGCCCACATAACGCACCAAGCGCAGCACGCGGAATACCCGCAACACTCGCAAAATACGTACCGCTATCAACAGCTGCGCACCGGGGAAAAACACGCTCAAAAGGGTCGGTAAAATGCCGAACAGATCGACAATGCCGTAGAAACTGCGCGCGTAGGCAGCACTGTTTTGAATGCACCACAGTCGCAGCCCGTATTCGATTGCGAACAGTCCAGTAAACACGCACTCGGCAATGAACAGTTGCTCGCCAAAACGAGCATGAATGTTGGGAACTGAATCCAGCATCACTGCCGCGACGCTCATCAGGATAAATATGATCAGCGCGACATCAAAAGCCCGCCCGGCGCGGGTATCCGCTTCAAAAATAACCGTGCGAACAGTGTCTTTATGCCAAGTCATAAGTTCCTAAGCCGTTTGCATCTGAATCAAATGCAGCCTGGTTCAGAGCGGCTGGGTGACGCGCCACTGAACCCATTATCATTTGCAGTCGCGCTATTCCGGTGCAGCTGCGCCACCTCGATTACGCGGATCTGGCATGGCAAAAATCCCTTCTTCGGTGGACATAATGGTGTTCGCATCGCCTATGCCGCGGCCGTAGTAAGTCGGTATTTGCTGCAATTGATCGTGACCCATAGCTTCCAATCGCGCACGCGTGTCGGGCGACAGCGCAAAGCGCTCATAAATTACTCGCTCCGGAAGCCATTGATGATGGAAGCGTGGACTGGCGACTGCATCGGATACATCCATGTCATGATCTATCACATTTAACACGACCTGCAGTGTAGTAGTAATGATCGTACTGCCACCTGGCGAACCCGTCACCAAAAGTGGCTTGCCATTTTTGAGCACAATCGTTGGCGTCATCGAACTCAACATGCGCTTGCCAGGCTCAATCGAATTGGCTGCGCGTCCGATCAAACCAAAGAAGTTAGGGCTGTTTTCCTTTGCAGAAAAATCGTCCATTTCGTTATTCAACAGTACGCCAGTGCCAGCGGCGACCATCTTGGCGCCATAAGATAAATTCAGGGTGGTCGTATAGGCCACGGCGTTGCCTGCTGCGTCCATTACCGAAGCATGGGTTGTCTCCAAGCTTTCTGCAGCAATTTCGCCGGCGCCGATATCCTCGCTGCGGCTGGCCTGCTTCGGGTCAAAGTCAGCAAAGCGTTGCTTTGCGTAAGCCTTGCTGATGAGTTCATCAATCGGCACTGGAAAAAAGTCGCTATCGCCAAGGTGTTCGGCACGATCCGCGTAGGCGCGGCGTTCTGCCTCAATCATGGTATGAATGGTGTCAGCACTGCCAAAACCCATTTTTTTAAGATCATAGGGCTCCATCATATTCAGCATTTGCACAAGTAAAATGCCGCCGGACGAAGGCGGCGGCATGGAAAAGATTTCGTGACCGCGGTATGTACCGCGAATCGGTTCGCGCCAAACGGAGCGATATCCCTGCAAATCTTGATGACTGATCAAGCCTCCATTCTGCTCCATCTCAGCGACCAACAAATCTGCGGTTTTACCGGCATAAAAACCATCCCGGCCCTGTTTTTGAATTCTCTTTAGGGTCTCGGCGAGATCTTTCTGCACAAACAGATCGCCAGCCTGGTAAGGCTCGCCGTCCTTGGAAAAAATCGCCGTACTGGCAGGGTACGGCGCAAAGTCGGTTTGCCGTCGAGCGAATTGTCCCGCCAAATCGCGATCGAGAATGAAACCCTTCTCGGCCAGATCAATCGCCGGTTGCAGCACTTTAGCGCGTGGCAGCGTGCCGTATTTTTCTAATACATCAAGCAAGCCCTGCACCGAACCAGGTACGCCAACCGCAAGATGCGAAGCGGTCGATAAGCCTTTAACCAAGTCGCCATTTGCGTCGAGAAACATATCGCGCGTCGCTTTTAACGGCGCTCGTTCACGATGATCGTTGGTCACCACGCGACCGTCGGCAAGGTGAATCACCATAAAGCCGCCACCACCTAAGTTACCAGCAGAGGGATAAGTTACCGCCAGGGCGAAGCCAACGGCGACAGCTGCGTCCACTGCGGTACCACCCGCAGCAAGAATATCGGCACCCGCCTGGGAAGCCGGCACAGAGCGCGAGGCCACGGCACCTTTCTCACCGTACAATGCGGCAGGTGCAACCGCTCGCACTTGCACGCTAGATAATGTTAAGGCCAAGGTCAGGCAACTAAATATAGCCGCACGATAAAACCCGCGACGTTGGCTCGACAAAATAGCAAACTGCATAGACCTTCTCACTGTGCTAAATGGAGAGCCACAATTGTGGACAAAAGGACACCAAACGACCAGTAGCGAATACATTGATGGATATACACAGCAAAACAGCCAAAGTACCGGATAAACCACTAAACCAAAGCGAAGTGCATAAAATCCGGCGCCTCATTCTAGACCGACAAGGTCTGTTGCGACGCCAGCCTTTCGGCGTCGGCACTAGCGGCCTGCTGGCTACGATCCAGCGCTTAGGTTACATACAAATCGACACCATCTCGGTGGTAGCGCGGGCACATCACCACACCTGGGCCAGCCGGGTGCCCAATTACACTCCCGCCCAATGCGATAGCTTGCTGGCACAAGGCCAGACCTTCGAATATTGGTCGCATGCCGCAGCCTTTCTACCCATGCAGGATTTTCGCTATTCGCTGCGCGAGAAAGCAGCGGTTGCAGCAGGCATCTCACGATTCAAACGGCAGCGCGACAAACCGCTGATGAACAGACTCCTTCAACAAATTCGAGCTGATGGGCCTCTCTCCGCAAAAGACCTAGAGGACACCCGCGAGCAGAAGTCCGCCAGCGGCTGGTGGAATTGGAAACCGGCAAAAAAAGCGTTGGATATGCTGTGGCTACAGGGTGATGTCATGGTCAGCGAACGGCGCGGCTTTCAGAAGCACTATGATTTAACTGAAAGGATTTTGCCCGGTCATGTTGGTACGACGATGCCGAGTCTGACCGAACAGGCCAACTTTATGCTCGATCAGGCTTTGCTCAATCAGGTCATCGTCACTCCCAAAAGCATCGCTTACGAGCGTCACGATGCGGCGCTGACGCAAGCTGTCGCGGACGCAATCGAATCTCGGGTGGCGGATGGGTCGTTGCTCACAGTACGCTGGCCAAAGCCGCAGCAAACTGCTGCGCATCCCAAAGCCCCTGGAAACGCCCTTGAAAAAGCGCCTCAAAAAGCCTTAAGCGGCGCGCGATCCGCAAATAAACCCGCCGCAAATCGAACAGAAGAACTCTGGTTTACGCAGCCGGAGACATTGCAGAGCGCTATGCCGAAGACCAACCCGCGCCTCCGAATCCTGTCACCTTTTGATAACGTATTGATTCAGCGGCGACGGCTACTGACCCTGTTTGATTTCGATTACCAGATTGAATGCTATGTGCCAGAACGAAAACGACGCTTTGGCTATTTTGCCTTGCCGTTGCTATGGCGGGATCAATTCATCGGTCGTCTCGATTGCAAGGCGCACCGCCACCGTCGCGTGCTGGAGCTGAAGCTCACCACATTCGAAATCGACGCATCACAGCTGGCAGATGCCGCACATGCGTTGGCCCAAGCACTGCCAGAATTCTGCGTTTTTCAAGGTTGTGACCAGGCGCAAATTGGCGAGGTGCGGCCACCTAGGGCTAAAGGGCCGCTCCAACGGGCCGTGCGAGCGGTAGGTCTTACTTAAAGGCACCAGTGGCATCGCTGTAACAGGTCGATCGCGATTAAGACATGATCAGATAGCTGGTAAGCCTCGGTTTGCTTTGAGCAATGCAGTTGGTTTCTCTAGAGCTGCTACTCGGTCAGGCGGCACGACAAACGCTCTCTGCCTGTATTGGCCTGTATTGGCCTGTATTGGCCTGTATTGGCGTAGGGCTTTTTGGTTTGCCTTTGTCTTCCGATAACCGCTTTGACTATTTCGGCTACTGCGAATTGCCTTTGCCCGTCTCGACATACCCGCGCAGCAGCGTGTCCGTTACGTCCACTTCAGCACCGTGATGGCTGCGCAGACGGATGTGTTCGCCATCTCGATACAGCAGTAGCCCATCAAGAAACTCCACGCGATGATCGTGAGCCGCTTCCAGACCGCATGCCTGCCGCACCAAATAAATCGTCATATCGTGAGACACGCATAGATCCAAATGGCCATCTCTATCGCCTGCTTCAGCGCTGTTTAGACGACCAAGCAACACCTGCAGAATCATTGCCATTGCCAGCTGCGGCGGCATCATAATCTCCGCGGGGATAGCGCCACTAAACCAGCTGTGCATGTAATTCTGCAGTCCGTTCGAGCTGTTCAAGCCCTTCCACATCCGGCTTTGATCGAGCGCATAAAAAACGCCCAACGCCTCCATCAGTCTGGGCAAAGCAGCGGTATCGGGACGCGCGGCACCGTGTCCATGGTGCCCTTGGAGCACCAGTTCAGCGGTTTCGACACAACGATGCGGTGGACTTGCAAAGCCACGCAACGTCAGCTGCTGGGGTAGTTGCCGCCCGAAGGCCTGTGCCAGCTCGCGACCATGATCTGTTAACGGATTCTCCAAGTCATGGATGTCGCGACGATATTCGCGGGCCGAATGACGCATGAGCAACACACCCTGCAAGCCGGTATCCGGCGCAGTCTCGGCCAGCTTGGCCTGCACCGTCCGAACCATTGCTGCCGTCTCCTGGCCAAAATCATCACGGGTCTGGTCTGTGGGCACCGTCGCTCCCTTTGTTTATTGCTGGCGGGATAGCTTGCTAATTGGCTCAATAAGGCCGCATTGCGTTGTTATTGAAGCGTTATTATTGAAGCGTTGTTTTGGTTTTAGCTCGCGAGCTAAAACCGTATTGCTGTCAACACGTCCTGTTCTATCGCTAGTCCACCTGTATTTACGGCCTTACCGCGCCGCTGTTTCACTGTCTCTGCTTTAGGCACTTTGTTATCGCTGATTGCGCGAAAACACAATGCTGCAAGCCAACTCAGCACCGGTCAAGTAAACCTTAAGGCGATGGCATCATTACGCCAGACATTTTCGTTCGCCTCAGCGGCTCTTCGCCGCTGGACGCTGCCGGGCCAGCTATGGCTAGCCGCCAAGAGACCAGGTCTGCTATGTTTGGATCAGCGCGGATGGAGAGAGGGCGCATTCATTCACTTTGGCAAACGAGCCGTTTGCCTCATGGGTTTGCAACAGGGGAAACAATATGCAAAGACTTGCAGACAAAGTCGCCGTCGTAACCGGCGCTGGACGTGGCATCGGTCGCGAAATCGCATTGTTAATGGCCGCACAAGGCGCGAAGGTAGTTGTCAATGACCTGGGTGGTAACACCGACGGCACCGGCACCGGCAAGATCGCTGATGATGTAGTGGCAGAGATCCGCGCTCTGGGCGGCGAAGCTGCATCCAATACCGAGTCCGTCGCAAGCGTGGCTGGGGGCGAAAGCCTGCTACAAACTGCCTTGGATAACTTTGGCGGCATGGACATTCTGGTCAATAACGCGGGCATTTTGCGAGACAAAACGCTTTTTAATATGAATGAGTCGGACTGGGATGCGGTCATTGACGTCCATCTTAAAGGCCACTATTGCTGCTCGCGCCCGTTCGCAGCCTATATTCGCAAAGAGAGTCGTACCGGTTGCAGAATCATCAATTTCTCTAGCGTGTCAGGCTTATTCGGCAATTTCGGGCAAGCCAACTACGGTGCAGCCAAAGCCGGAATCGCCGGATTCTCCCGGGTTCTCGCATTAGAACTCGCGAAATACGGCTGCACGGTCAACACCATATCTCCTGGCGCACTAACCCGAATGACCATTCCACTGCGCGAAAATCGCGGCGAGAAGGTCGAAGAGGAAGCTATGGAGGCTGGCGGACCACAACACATCGCACCGATCTGCGCATGGTTAGCCGGACCGGAAGCGGCGTCTATCACCAGCGAAATTTTCCACACGGGTAGAGGTGCTATTGCGATCATGCAGCAACCGGCAATCATTAAACGCTTCGTCAAACCTGACGGATTGTGGAGCCTCAACGAGTTAGATCAGGTGGTGCCGGAACTCATAGAGGCAAGAAAAGCGAATATTGCTGCAGCTGCAACAACTGCTGGCGACGCCGCCGATTGAGCGACTGTTTGATCTTCGAGCCGGTGGGTATTGCCGCTATTTGCTATTAATATGGCGGCAATGCCAACACGTGACGACAATCGCCTCTATCTCCAACGTCAGGTGGTTCAAGCTGCCACTTCCTTGTGCGCCAGCAAACCCCTCAGCGTCATCAGTGCGCGAGACCTGGCAGAGCTGCTTGGCGTTAGTCACCAAACACTTTATAACCAATTCGGTTCCATCGGTCGCATCTATGCTCTCGTTTTGGCGGACCACTGCCTAGCCTGGCAGGCCGAATTTGATAACGTGACCCGGTTTTATGAGGGCGACTTGATGCATTCCATCGGACTTCTGCTAGAGCGTCAGTTGGATTGTTATGTGAGCCAGGATCCGGAAGCCTGGCAGCGCGTCATCAGCGACGCGGCACTTACTCCCGGTGTTTACCAGTCACCACTGACTTTGATTGATGGCCGAGCGCAGGAACGCCTGAACGCGCTGTTGAGCCTGGCTCGTGGCACCGGCCAGGTTTCCGCAAGCCTCGATTTACAGCTTATGGCTCACACCTTGTTT
>MDTB01184135.1_pt1 | contig 12324 bp, 12 predicted proteins | sample 811161 | NCBI WGS metagenome assembly MDTB01 (sample SAMN05326650, study PRJNA326480) | marine metagenome | isolation source: seawater | place: Mediterranean Sea | collected 2009 | reverse complement strand
TATTCAAATTTGTTAATAAAATACCTGTAAGAACTAAAAAAGTACTTAACCATTTAAGGTATTTTTTAATAAACTTCATAGCCAATTGTATGATTGTAATGTTAAAGTTTTGTTAACCAGAAGAAACTTTAACTTTTTTCTCAATAAATTCTGGTATCTCATCGTCTTTTTCAAGAACTTCATCTTTTTGTCCTTTAGGCTGAAATGCGTAAATAATATGTAATTTGCAATAAGGAAAATCTTGCTCAGGTTTTCTTCCGCAAAAATAAAATTTTTCCTCATTAGGGTGTCCTATTGGCCATTTACAAGTATCTTCGGTCAGTTCCTCAAGTGATTTCGGGTTTTCTGGCTCAAAATTTTTATCTAAAAGTATTGATTGAAATCTTGCTTTCCGGCTCTTTGGTTGAGAGCTTTTTTTAAAGTTTTTATTTTTGTTTACCTCTCTTTGACCACTACTAGTATTTTTAGATGGAGCTCTAGCTTCTAAATTCAATCTGTGAGCTTTCCCAATAACTGCATTTCTTGTGGTATCACCTAAAATTTCTGCAATTTGGCTAGCAGTTTTTCCTTTGCTCCAAAGCTCTCTTAATTTTTTAATTTTTTCTTCTGTCCAACTCATTTCAACTTATACTATATATAGATAACATTAATATTCAATCACATTATCTAGTAGGTACGTTGTTTTACAATTAAAAAATCATTTAGGCTTGAGGGTAACTTTAGTTTTGCACAGATTTTTAACAATTTATGGATATAAGACTATTAATGGTTGAAATTAAAATGAAATATAAAATTGGAGTTAGAAGATTTGGTTTAATTAATTGGATTGGCGCTTGGACGCTTTACAAAAAAGAAGTATTAAGATTTCTAGTTGTATGGATACAAACTATTTTCTCCCCATTAGTATCATCTTTGCTTTTTTTGCTTGTTCTCTCTCTAGCGATTGGCGCCGATAGAGGAGAGGTTCTTGGTGTTTCCTTTATTACTTTTTTAGCCCCAGGCCTTATATCCATGCAAGTAATTCAGCAAGCTTTCTCCCACTCTTCTTCTTCATTTATGATAGGGAAAATTCAAGGAAATATCGTTGATATTTTATATGCCCCGCTTTCACCAGCAGAGGTAACTCTCACAATATCTCTTGCCTCAGTAACAAGAAGTGTATTGATAGCTATTGTTTCGATAATCACTTTTAAACTTATAATTGATATTCAAATTACAAATTATCTTTATTTAATAGTTTTTACATTCCTGTCCTCATTTATATTAGGCAATATTGGTATAATAGCTGGCCTTTGGGCTGAGAAATTTGATCACATGGCTACAATTACAAATTTTGTCATAATACCTCTCTCATTTTTATCTGGAACATTTTATACAATTAATAAGCTGCCAGAATTTTTACAAATCATCAGTAAAGTAAATCCATTTTTTTATATGATTGATGGTTTTAGATATTGTTTTATAGGTAAAGCAGATGGCTCTGTCACAGTAGGTTTGATCTATTTAACCATTTTAAGTATTGCAACCTGGTTTATTACTTATTTATTGTATAAAAAAGGGTATAAACTTAAGTCTTAATTTATGAGTAAAATTTTAAACACTTATAATAGAAAAAAAATTGCTTTTATCAAAGGAAAGGGTAGTTTTCTTTATTCTACTAAAGGTGAAAAATATTTAGATTTTGTTCAAGGCATTGCGGTAAACTGCATGGGTCATTCTAATGATTACCTAATAAAATCAATTTATAAGCAATCTAAAAAATTATGGCATGTTTCGAATGCGTTTATAATTCCTGAGCAGGAGAAACTTGCAAAAAAAATAACACAGAAATCCTTTGCTGATTTTGTTTTTTTTCAAAACTCTGGAGCTGAAGCTACAGAAGCTGCAATAAAAATAGCTAGAAAATATTTTCATAATAGAGGTCAGAAGAGTAAAAATAGAATACTATGTATTAACAATAGTTTTCACGGAAGAACTCTAGCTACTATTTTTGCGAGTAATAGCAAAAAAATGACTGAAGGTTTTTACCCAAAGGTAGATGGATTTGATCACTTTGATTTTGCTGACCATCAGGGGTTAGAAAAGGCTATTACCAAAAAGACAGCAGCTATAATGGTAGAAACCATAATGGGAGAAGGTGGAATAAAAGTAATTCCAGACTTTTGTTTGCAAGGATTAAGAAAAATATGCAATAAGAAAAAAATTTTACTTATTCTTGATGAGGTTCAATGTGGAGTAGGAAGAAGTGGTAAGTTTTTTGCTTACGAATATGCAAAAATTAAACCAGATATTGTTCCTATCGCAAAAGGTATCGGAGGAGGATTTCCTATTGGTGCTGTATTAGTTAATAAAAAAGTAGCATCTTGCATGAAGCCAGGATCCCATGGATCAACCTTTGGCGGCAACCCTTTAGCCATGAGTGCAGGTAATGCTGTAATGGATATAATGTTCAAAAAAGGATTTTTAAAGAGCGTTGTTAAAAATGGAAAATTTTTTATCAATGAGCTTAATAAAATAAAAGAAAATTACCCTAAAATTATTAAAGAAGTAAGAGGAAGAGGGTTGTTAATCGGTCTCTGCCTTCACAAAGATCAGACACACTTTATAAATAAATTATTAGAAAATAGATTGCTAACAATTAGAGCCGCAGAAAATGTTGTCAGACTTTTGCCTCCTTTAAATGTCAAAAAGAGTGAAATTAAGTTATGTTTAAAGATTATAGAAAAGGTTTGTAAAAGCATTAAATGAAAAATTTTATAGATATTTCAGATTGTTCATCTGCAGAGCTAAGACAAATTCTTGATGAAGCAAAAAAAAGAAAATTAAATAGAAGTGGTTTAAATAAATCAGCACCAGATGCTGACAAGCCTTTCGAAGGTAAGTCAATGGCAATGATATTTGAAAAACCCTCTACAAGGACCAGAATGTCATTCGATATAGCGGTAAAACAATTAGGAGGATCTACAATCATTTTAAATCCAGATGGTATTCATTATGGAAAAGGTGAGGAAACTTTGAAAGATACTGCAAAGGTTTTGTCTGAGTATGTTGATATAGTTATGCTCAGGACCTCCACACATGACAATTTATTATCTTTTGGAAAATATTTAAACGTTCCTGTAATTAACGGCCTCTCAGATAAAAGTCATCCATGTCAAATCATGTCTGATATTTTCACTTTTGAGGAGAGTAATGGTGATATATCAGGAAAAACTATTTGTTGGATAGGAGATGGAAATAATAATATGTCAAATTCTTTAATTGAGTCTGCAGCTAGATTTAACATTGTATTAAAAATTGGATGTCCGAAAAAATATTCTCCAAATACAAAAATTATTAATTGGGCAAAAAAAAATAAAGTAAACTTAACAATTACTTCTAATCCTTTTGATGCTGCAAAAGATGCTGATTGTATAATGACTGATAAATGGATTTCAATGAATGATAAAGTAAATAAAAAATCAAAGAAAAAAATTTTAAAACCTTACCAAGTAAATAAAAAACTTATGGCGAAAGCAAAATCTTCTGCGATCTTTATGCATTGTCTACCAGTCGGCAGAGGTGAAGAGGTTACAGATGAAATTATTGATGGAAATCAGTCAGTGGTTTGGAGGCAAGCTTTAAATAGAGTTCACGCACAAAAAAGTATTATCAAATGGTGTTTAGATTAAGGTAGAGGTTTTGGATTATCGCTTTTAGAATTCATATACAAAATAACCGAAGCTCTATCCTTCTCCTTTCTTAATCCTGCGAAAGCCATTTTTGTTCCTTCTATATAGGCCTGAGGTTTAATTAAATAACTATTCATTTCCTCAAAAGACCATTCCTTTGCGTAAGCTATCATCGCTTTTGAATATTTATAATCGCTTACTGAGCCGGCAGTTCGTCCGATTACGCTCCAAAGATTTGGACCAATCATATTCTTTCCACCACTAGCAATCTGGTGACATGCGCTACATTTTTTGAAAACTTTTTCTCCATGGGCTAAATTTCCCATCGCTAACAAGGCTTTAATATCAACTTCAACTTTTTCTTCTGTATTGTTGATGGCTTGGCTCACAGTGACTGCTGGTTCTAACCCCTCGACTTTATAGGCCGACTGTTCTGGTTTTTCTACAAAAAACAAATAATCTGCAAATTTACCAATTCCAATAATTATTAAAACAGCAAGTAAAACTGCTGCAATTATTTTGTTTATTTCAAAACTATCCATATTTTTGACAACAAGTTAATTCAGGTATAACACGAGAATATAAAAAAAAACTTAAAATTACTTTAATTTTTTGCGTCTTAGAGACGCATAAACTATGAGAGATTTAGCAATAATTATACCATCTAGACTAGCAGCAGCCAGACTTCCGAATAAACCTTTAATGAAAATTAAGGATAAAGAGATGATTCTTCATGTCAATCAAACTGCCATCAGATCAGATGTAGGAGAGGTCTATGTTGCATCCGCAGATGAACAAATTTTAAATTTGATCAAGAAAAACGGGGGCAATGCCATTAAAACAAAAATAAATCATGAGACTGGAACTGATAGAGTATACGAAGCTTATGAAAAATTTTTAAAAAAAAATTACGAAATAATAATAAATTTACAAGGAGATATGCCAAATTTAAATCCAGACTCGATTAAATCCTTCGCCTCATACATAAAAAACAGCAATTGTGATATTGGGACATTAGCGGGTAAATTTGAAGACGATGTTTCGTTTAAAAATGTTAACAACGTCAAAGTTGTCACTGAACAAAATATTAGCGAAGGTAAATTTTCAAAGGCTGTAGATTTTTTTAGAGTAAATGAAAATAATATAATTGATAATATTTATCATCATATTGGAATTTACTCTTTCAGAAGGTCCGCCTTAATAAAATATGTAAATTTAAAGAGGTCTAAACTAGAAATTAGCAGGAAATTAGAACAAATGAGAGCATTAGAAAATAATATGAAAATTGAAGTTGGATTTATAAAAGATGTTCCTTTAAGTATTGATACAGAGGAAGATCTTGTTAAAATAAAAAAACTAATGAACAATTAAAATGTCTAAAATTAAAATAGCAATTCAAGGTGAGTTAGGAGCTTATTCACATATCGCAGCAAAAGAAGTTTTTAAAAATTTAGAAATTAAAACGTGTATTACTTTTGAAGAAACTTTTAAAACTGCGTTCGAAAATAAAGATTACAAAATTATTATACCTTTAGAAAACTCTTTAGCAGGAAGAGTTGCTGACATCCATTATCTTTTGCCTAAATATAAATTACAAATACATGCTGAGCATTATCAAAAAGTAGAACACAATTTACTATGTAGACAAGAAGCTGATTTACAAGACATTAAGTTTGTTAGAAGTCATGCGCAAGCAATTGGTCAATGTCAAAACTTAATTAATGATTTAAAATTAAAAACAATTATATCAGCTGATACCGCTGGTTCAGCAAAAGATTTATCGGCGGGAAAAGATAAATCAATTGCTGCAATCGCCTCTAAACTTTCAGCAGAAATCTATAATCTCAAAATATTAAAAAAGAATATTGAAGATGAGACTAGTAATGTAACGAGGTTCTTAATTATGGGTAAAAATGTTCAGCAACCTCAATTTAAGGAAGACAAAGTCTTTATTACCACATGCATTTTTCGATTGAAAAGTGAACCATCTGCTCTCTATAAATGTTTAGGCGGATTTGCAACGAATCAAATTAACCTGACTAAATTGGAGAGCTTTTCTGTTAAAAACACTTTCGATCAAACAAATTTTTATATGGATTTCGAGGGCCACCTTGACGAAAAAAACGTTCAAAACGCAATGGAGGAGCTGGGCTTTCATACTGAAAGTTTGGATATATTGGGTGTTTATGAAGCATCGAAATACAGGCATAATTAGTCCACATCAATGAATTCTTGGGTTGTGGAATTTAAATTTATCTTGGTATAATCATCTTTGAGGTTGGCATCAGGTGGATGTTTCATCAATCCGGTCAGGTCTGAAAAGAAGCAGCCGTAGTGAAAATTATTCAGGTTGTTGCCTGCCTCTATTAAAAATGACAAAAAATAAAATTCTAGCACTTAAATATAGACCCCAAGAATTCAAAGATTTAATAGGTCAAGAAATAATTTCACAAACTATTATTAATGCAATTAAACTAAACAAAACACCTAACGCATATCTCTTAACCGGTATTAGAGGTGTAGGAAAAACAACCACAGCTAGGCTGATCGCAAAAGCATTAAATTGCAATAAAAATTTTTCTGAGGGTGAAAAGTGCAATGTTGGAGAACAATGTCACTGTAAAGAGATTGTCGATTCTAATCATATGGACGTTTTGGAAATGGATGCAGCATCAAAAACTGGTATTGACGATGTAAGAGAAATAATTGAAAGCTCCAAGTATAGCCCAACTAGCGCAAAGTTCAAAATATTTATAATTGATGAAGTGCATATGCTTTCAAAACAAGCATTTAATGGTTTATTAAAAACTTTAGAGGAACCCCCTCCGAGTTTAAAATTTATTTTAGCAACTACGGAAGTTAGAAAAATTCCAGTAACGATACTATCTAGATGCCAGAGGTTTGATTTAAAAAGAGTAGAACTAGAAAAAATTTTCATGCACATTAAGAAAATTTCCAATCTCGAAGATGGAAAAATAACAGAAGACGCTTTAAGATTGATTTCTCAAGCATCGGAGGGCTCTGTTAGAGATGCAATTTCATTACTCGACAGAGCTATTATCATGCAAAATATTACAAAATCTGGAAAAATTGAAGGAAGTGATGTGAGAAGCATGTTGGGTTTAGCAGACAGAACTAAACTTTTAAATCTACTTAAAGAAATTTTTGAAGGTCAAGAACAAAAAGCAATTATAATTTTAAAAGATCTTTTAGAAAACGGTTTAGATGCCAATAATTTTTTAAATGATATTCTAGAGCTTTTATTCTTATTTAGTAGAAAAATAAATTTAGGTAAAATCGAGAAGGATATAATGATTTCTGAAACAGAAATCAAATTGATCGACCATTACTCAACAGGCTTAGATATGAATGATTTAGGATTATTCTGGCAGCTAACATTAAAAACTTTAGATGACTTAAAGATCTCGGGAAACGAGAAAATCGTTCTTGAGATGTATCTGATGCAAATGGCTCATTTAAGAAAAATTGGAGGAGATATTGATGTTACAGAAAAGATAAAGGATAATGATATTGAAATTAAAGAAGGTGTTAAATTTGAGGAAAATAAAAGTAAAGCAATTAACAAAGAAATTAATAATAAAACCAAGGATCAATTGAAAAGTACATTTCAAATAAAAGCAGAAAATATTAAAAATAACAAAGAAATAAAAGAGAGTTCAAAAAAAATTGAATTAAATTCTTTCGAGGAATTAATAGAATTATCAAAAAAAGAAAATGAGATAGAATTAAGATATGATTTAGAGAGAAATGTAAATTTAGTGAGTTTTTCCAGTGGAAAAATAGATATAAGTTTTAACGAAAAATTAAATAAGAACTTTATAAAACTTTTAACAGAAAAATTATTAAAATGGACTGGCGAACGATGGATTATTTCATTAAGCAAAGCCGAAGGAAAAAAGACAATATTTGAGAAAAATTTAACAAAAAATGAAAATAGAATTAAAGATGCGGAAGGGAGTGAAGTCAATAAAGATATCCAAGAGGTTTTTTCGGATGCTAAACTGACAGATGTGATTGAAAAAAATGAATAATTTTTCGGATATGCTATCTAGAGCTCGGGAAATGCAAGAGAAGATGAAAGAAGCTCAAGAAATTATAAAAAAAATTCAAGTGACCGGTATTGCTGGAGGAGATCAAGTGAAAGTAACCTTAACTGGAGACTATGAAATCAAATCAATTTTTTTAAGTGATGAGGTAAAAAAAGAGGATCAAAATTTAATAAACGACCTCATAATTGCAGCTTATAATAATGCAAAAGAAAATTTAAAAAAAAAATCGGCTGAAGAATTAAACAAAGTTACTGGAGGACTAAATATACCAGCAGACTTTAAACTACCCTTCTAAATGAATAATAATATTATAGAAATTGAAGAGTTAATAAAGCAGTTTTCTAGATTACCCGGGCTTGGACCAAAGTCAGCTAAAAGAATCATTTTAAAACTAATTGATAATAAAGAGTCCATGGTAAAACCACTGGCAAAATCATTAGCGAATGTTTACAAAAAAATAACCAGATGTACAAACTGTGGAAATTTAAAAATCGTAGAAAAAAAATGCTTTTGTGAAATTCAATCACAGTTCGATAAAATTTGTGTAGTGGAAAATTTAGCTGATATGTGGGTAATAGAGTCGGCAAATATTTATAAAGGTCATTATCATATTTTAGGTGGAACTTTAGGTATTAAGGATAGTTATGATAATAAGAATTTACTAATGGAATCACTCATTAAACGAATAAAAAAAAATAGCTTAAAAGAAGTAATTATAGCCACTAGCGCAACCGTTGAGGGTCAAACGACAGCTCATTACATAGAGGATGCAATTAAAAATGACAAGATTAAAATCACGAAACTGGCTCAAGGATTACCAGTGGGAGGTGAGATCGAGCAATTAGATGATGGAACGTTATTTTCTGCTTTTAAGAATAGAATTCCAGTTAGTGATTAAGTTTTTTTTCTAATCTTCTTTTGTGCAACAAAGGCTCTGTGTAACCAGATGGTTGCTCTAAACCTTTTAAAACTAAATCGCAAGCAGCTTTAAAAGCTATAGAATTGTTATAATTATCTGACATTCTCTCATAAGCTGGGTCATTTTTATTTTGATCATCAACTACTTTTGCCATTTTTTTTAAAATCTCAATTACTTGCTCTTTATTACAGACATCATGTCTAATCCAATTGGCAATATGTTGAGATGATATCCTGAGCGTCGCTCTGTCTTCCATTAAACCAATATTATTAATATCCGGAACTTTTGAGCAGCCTACACCTTGATTAATCCACCTAACTACATAACCCAATATACTTTGTGAATTATTTTCAATTTCTTTATTTATATCCTCTTTTGACCAATTAGGCCTATCAGCCACTGGAACTTTTAAAATATTTTCTAATTGAGCTTTTTTTCTAGATTTTATCTCATCTTGTTTTTTAAAAACATCAATCAAATGATAATGAGTTGAATGCAAAGTTGCAGCTGTTGGAGACGGCACCCAAGCGCAGTTAGCTCCGGACTCCGGGTGGCTTATTTTTTGTTTCATCATATCAGCCATCTTATCTGGCATCGCCCACATACCTTTACCAATTTGAGCCTTACCAGAGAAACCACAAGATAAACCAATATCAACATTCCAATTTTCATAAGCGCCTAACCAAATTGATTTTTTCATTTCTCCTTTAAACACCATTGGTCCCGCTTCTGATGATGTATGCATTTCGTCTCCAGTCCGATCTAAAAAACCTGTATTTATGAAAACTATTCTATCTTTTACCTGTCTAATACATTCTTTTAAATTAATTGTTGTTCGTCTTTCTTCATCCATTATTCCAACTTTAATTGTATTTCTTTTTAACTCATAAATGTCTTCGACATTATTAAAAATTTCATTAGTGAATGCCACTTCATCTGGTCCATGCATTTTCGGTTTAACAATATATACAGATCCAGCTCTGGAATTTTTTTTTATTTTAAAATCGTGAAGAGCGCACATCACTGTAAAAAAAGCATCCATTATTCCCTCAGGAATTTCTGAACCATCGCTTAAAATAATTGCTGGATTTGTCATTAGATGACCAACATTTCTTATTAACAATAATGACCTACCATGTAGATCAAATTTTTTTCCAAACGGATCTTTATAAAACCTATTATCATTTAATTTTCTTGTAAATTTTTTGCCATTTTTCTCCACTTGGGTCTCCAAGGTACCCTTCATAATACCCAGCCAATTTTTATAACATTTTATTTTATCCTCTGCATCAACTGCAGCAACAGAGTCTTCATTATCCATAATTGTAGAAATTGCTGACTCAACTATTACATCTGAGATATTAGCTTTATCAATTTTTCCTATTTCACTTTTACTATCTATAATAATATCTAAATGTAAATTATTATTTTTAATTAAAAATGATCTAGGGCTATCTAGCTCTCCATTGAAACCTATAAATTTTGATTTGTCCGCTAATAAATATTTATTAGTACCTTGATATAAAGTTAAATTATTATTTTCTATTTTTATTTTTGTTATATTTTTCCAGCTTGAACCATTAATCTTTGCTACTTTATCTAACAAATCTCTCACATAAGAAATCACTTTTTCACCTTTTATAGGATCGTAAGTTATGGATTTTTTTGCGTCAATCGCATCTGTTCCATATAAAGCGTTATACAAACTCCCCCAACGAGCATTTGCGGCGTTTAAGGCGTATCTTGCATTATCGACAGGTACTACTAATTGAGGACCAGCTATTTCAGATATTTCTTTATCAACGTTTGAAGTATTAATTTTGAAATCCTCTTTCTCTTTAACAATATAATTAATTGAATGGAGAAATTTTATATATTTAACTTTATTATCTTGAAGGTCCTTATTTTCTTTATGCCAGTTATTAATCTTTTTTTGAATTACGTCTCGCTCATTAAGTAAAAATTTGTTTTTTGTAGCTAGTCTCCCAACTATTTTTGCAAAACTATCCCAAAATTTATCTGGCTTTAAACCAGTCCCTGGCATAATTTCTTGATTAACAAAATCAAAAAAGATTGAATTTATTTTAATTCCATTTTTATTTAGCATTTTCATATAAACATTATCTACCTGAAGAAATGTATATTTGAAATATATAAAATTGTATCGATAATATCATTGATTTTATTGATTTATTTTCATTCAATTTAAATAATAAATATGTTATTTAAGGTTTTATGAAAAATTATTTAGATTTTGAAAAAGAAATAAAAGACTTAGAGCAAGAAATGGATAATCTTAAAAGTCCATATGGAGCCGAGGGTATTGCTGAGGTAGACACTGATAGAATTAGAGATCTACAAAACCAAATAAATGAAAAATTAAAATTAACTTACGAAAATTTAGACAGCTGGCAAAAAACGCAGGTTGCAAGACATGAAGATAGGCCAAGAGCAAATCTTTATATAAATAAAATATTTGATAGTTTTACACCTCTTTCAGGAGATAGATACTTTGGAGATGATAAATCAGTAATTGCAGGCTTTGGACTTATAAATAATAAATCAGTTTTAGTAATTGGACAAGAAAAAGGTGACGACTTAAATAGCAGAATTGAAAGAAATTTTGGAATGATGAGACCCGAAGGATATAGAAAGTGTATAAGACTAATGAAGCTTGCTGATCGATTTAAAATTCCTGTAATTTCATTCGTAGATACTCCTGGAGCATACCCTGGTATCGGAGCAGAACAAAGAGGTCAAGCTTCAGCAATTGCAAATTCTATTGAGTGTAGCATGTCGTTGAAGGTACCAAATATTTCTATTATAATAGGAGAAGGTGGTTCAGGAGGAGCAATTGCTTTGGCTTCCTCAAATAAAGTTATCATGCTAGAAAATTCAATTTACTCAGTAATATCTCCAGAGGGGTGTGCCTCAATTTTATGGAGAGATCCAAGCAAATCACTTCAAGCGGCTGAGGCTATGAAACTCACAGCACAAGATTTATTAAAATTAGGTATTATTGACGAAGTAATAAAAGAGCCGAGTGGAGGAGCACATAGAGACTCTGAATACATTATATCGGAAGTGAAAAAATCAATAACTAATAATTTACAATTATTTGAAAATATGAGTAGAAACGAAATTTACGATCATAGAAAAAATAAATTTCTTAAAATAGGAAGAGAAAGAGGGTTTAGTAAATCTTCTGACGTTGCCGGTGAAATTTTAGCTTTACAAGAGAGCAATATTGAGAAATTAAGAAAAAATATAGTTGATCATAAGTACGTTTATATTGGCATTTCTTTGGTTTTGATTGCCATAATATCATCATTAATTAATTAATATTTGTTGTATTTTAGCAATAATAAGAATTTTAATAATTATTTTACAATCAATTCTTGACATTAAGACAACAAATCTATTAAACGTGCAAAGTTAGTAATTATACTAACAAATGTTAATAACTAATAAGGAAAAGTAAATAATGAGTACACTAAAAGGTAAAGTAAAGTGGTTCAATGGCACAAAAGGTTATGGTTTCATTGAAAGAGAAGACAAAGAAAAAGACGTGTTCGTTCACTCATCAGCTGTAAGAGAAGCTGGTTTAAAATATTTAAACGAAGGTGATGAATTAACGTTTGAAGTGGAGAGCACGGAAAAAGGT
>MDTB01212337.1_pt1 | contig 12325 bp, 17 predicted proteins | sample 811161 | NCBI WGS metagenome assembly MDTB01 (sample SAMN05326650, study PRJNA326480) | marine metagenome | isolation source: seawater | place: Mediterranean Sea | collected 2009 | reverse complement strand
GAAAAGACGCAAGAATTATATTTTGTGGTGATTACAACCAAACAGATTTACAAAGAGAAAATGATAAAAGAGGTGTTCTTGACTTCATGAAAATATTATCAGAGGTTAAACATTTTGAAAAAGTTGAATTTATGATTGATGATATCGTTAGGTCTGACTTTTTAAAAGATTATATTATAGCTAAATATAAATTAGGATATGGATAAAATATTTAAAAAATGTAGTATAAAGAATTTTGACTTTGACTTTAAAAACCAACCTTGGTCTAGTCATAAAGATATTACTGTTTCTCATACAATCAACAAGGAAACCTATCACTATCAAATTTTTATTAATGTAGCTTTAGTAAAAAATATTGGTCTCAATATAGGTATAGATGTAAAAACTGCATCTATTATACTTCAACCTCCTGGCCATACAATACATCTACACGAAGATAAATTTTTTAAATTAAAAAATGATTATCCTAATGTATTAGTTGACCAAATAGTTAGAGCTAATATTTTCCTAGAAGATTGGGTATGGGGACAATTCATGCAGTTTGACGACCTTGCAGTAACAAAATGGAAAAAGAATGAGGGATTTATATTTAACTGCGCAGTTCCTCATCTCTCTACAAATGCTAGTTTTGAAAATAAGTACACATTACAAATTACAGGACTATTAAATGACAAAATTTAAAGGTGCCACGAGTATAAAGGATAGAGATGTTCATTATAAAATATATGAAGCGCATATAGATTGTACTGTAAATAAGTTTCTTAAAGAATACAAAAAATGGATGCAAGAAGGGCATTACATCGATGGATTAGATAAGTTTAACTATCTTAGCTATGCAAACGGAACTACTGAAGTGTTTGATAAGTTTTATATAAAACATACACAAAAAAGATTAAGATTTTTTAAAGGTGAGTACTACTATCACAACATTGCAGCAAGAGAATGGTTTAACAATAGATTTGCGTTTATAGAAGATGAGAATATAAAAACTAATGATGTAGTAGTTGTAAGTGTGCCTTTTAGTGATACAGGGAATTTACATAAATATTATGATAAGTTAATGAAAGAGTGTTGTGAAAAAAAAGTTCCTGTCTTAATCGATATGGCGTATATTAATTTGACAAAAAACTTTAATGTGTGCCTTAATTACGATTGTATTGAAACTATAGCTACAAGTCTTAGTAAAGTATTTCCTGTACAATATTATAGAATAGGAATGAGGCTCAATAAAGAATTTAGAGATGATCCCTTAGACGCTTATACACAACTAAACTATGTAAATCAAACAAGTGTTAACTTAGGTTATCACTTAATTAGTAATTTTAATAACACATATACATATGATAAGTATGTTAAAAAACAGAAAAAAATATGTCACGAACTAGAGGTAAAACCTAGTAAATGTGTAATTTTTGGTATAGATAAAAAGAATAGTTATCCTTACCTAAACAGAGGTGGTAACACCAATCGTTTATGTTTCTCGGAGAATTGGTCTTGAAAATTGGATTTGTTGGATTAGGTAAATTAGGATTGCCCTGTGCAGAAGTTATAGCTAAAAAAGGATATAATGTTTCTGGTGTAGATATAGATAATAAAATTCACAGCACCATTGTAAGCCTAGAAAAAGACTTATATACTATGGCTAGCGATAGAGACATTATTTTTGTCGCAGTACCCACTCCCCATAAAGAAAAGTATGATGGAAGTTTTCCTACATCTCACCTACCTTCTTGTGACTTTGATTACAATATTGTAAAAGATGTTCTTAATAGACTAAATAAAATTATGACCAAAGATCAACTTTTAGTATTGATATCTACAGTGTTACCAGGAACTACTAGAAGAGAGTTTATAAATTTAGTTACTAATACAAGATTTGTTTACAACCCTTTTTTGATAGCTATGGGTTCTGTTTCATGGGATTTTGTAAACCCAGAAATAGTAATGATTGGCACAGAAGATGGTAAAACGTCTGGAGATGCGGCATTACTTGTAGACTTTTATAAAAGTATAATGGAAAATGATCCTGAATATATAGTAGGAACTTGGGACGAGTGCGAGTGTATAAAGGTTTTTTATAATACTTTTATATCAACTAAAATTGCTTTTGTAAATATGATTCAAGATGTGGCAGTAAAACAAGGTAATATAAATGCAAATTTTGTAGCTAGTTCTTTAACTAAGTGCCATCAAAGACTAATTAGTGATAAATATATGAAACCAGGTATGGGTGATGGAGGTAGTTGTCATCCTAGAGATAATACAGCTCTTAGGTATTTGTCTGATAGTTTAAATTTAGGTTATGATATATTTGGTCATATTATGTTTGTTAGAGAAAAGCAAGCAGAAAATATGGCTAAAGAAATACTAAAAATAAGTAACATTGTGCATTTTTCATCTGATAGTTTTAAAGAAGGAGTTACAAGTACCGATGGTAGTTATTCATTACTAGTCCAGCACTTTATTTTAAAACATGGTGGTAATATAGTTAATAGAAGAGATTGCGAAGTATTTGTAAAAGTACATGAGTCAGATAGTGTACCTGATGATAAAATAGTGTTTGATGTTTGGAACGATTATGGGAATAAATACTAATAACGACTGGGATCCTCTTGAGGAAATTGTAGTGGGCACAGCAGATAATGCTAGAGTACCTACTTTAGATTTATCAACTAGGTCTTTTAGTTATGCTAATTATGATTTAACGTTAATTGAAGGACTAGAAGGGCCAACTAAGCAGTGGATAATAGATGAGGCTAATGAAGATTTAGATGGTTTTTCAAAAGTGCTTGAGTCTCTGGGAGTAAAAGTCAGAAGACCTAAATCTATAGATCACAGTAAAAAGTTTAGTTCACCAGACTGGAAAACTACTGGTTGGTATACATATTGTCCTAGAGATTTATTATTACCTCTTAGTAATCTTGTAATAGAGTGCCCATCCCCAATGAGAGCAAGACAATACGAAACTTTAGCATATCGAGATGTATTATATGATGCATTGGAAGACGGAACTGAGTGGATATCAGCTCCAAGACCAAGACTGCTTGATGATAATTATCAATTTTATAATCTTAAAGAACCAACGTTACTGAATAAAGAAATTATATTTGATGCACCTAATATTGTAAGGATGGGTAGAGATTTACTTTACCAAGTTAGTAATTCAGGAAATCTTTTAGGTTTTAAATGGTTAAAAACAATTTTAGAGCCAAGAGGTTATAGATTACACTTATCCGAAGGTCTTTATTCTTATGCACACTTTGATTCAACAATCATACCCCTTAGACCAGGGTTAGTATTATTTAATGCTGATAGAGTAAAAAAAGATAACTACCCAACTATATTTAAAAATTGGGATAAAATATTCTTTGAGGGGGTCGTAGATATAGGCACTAACTTACCAAATGGAGTTTCCCCCTGTAGCAGTGCCATTGGTCTTAATTTTTTATCTATTAATGAAAACCTAATCATATGTGATGAGAATCAAGAAGCTCTCAGAACAGAGCTAAGTCAATATAATATTGAAAGTATAGGACTACCCTTACGACAAGCCAGAACTCTAAGTGGAGGGTTTCATTGTGTGACTCTTGACACTAAACGTAAAGGCGAGTTAGAGGATTATTTTGCCTAACCTTATAGTGTGTGGAGATAGTTTTAGCTATGGACAAGACTCTATACATTGGCCCTATTTAGTTGCTAAAAAACTATCACTTAACTTAATAAACTTATCTATAGTTGGATGTAGTAATATTGCAATATGTTATCAAATACTATATGCTATGAAAAACTACAAAGCTTCTCTTTTTATAATATCACTAACTGCAGCAGAGAGATTCGAGATAGACCAAGATCCTAATGCCTCGCCTGCATCACTTGAAGACTTTAGACAAGATATAGATGAAATAAAACATAGTCGTTTTACAAAAAAAGCTACAATAAACTCTGGCAATTTAATCTCACATAGAAGAAATCTAAAAATTAAAAAAGATATTGATCTTAACTTATCTTATAGACTACAAGCACAAGCACAGGTTTGGAGTATAAATTATTTACTATCGAAAGTCCAAAGTAAGTATTTACTTTACAGAAATATATTTCCAAGGTATCATTTAAACAAAGAAATATATAAAAAAGAATATTATTTTGGTCTTGAAAATTACATCAACTCAGGGCCGTATGACTTTGAGAGTGTAAAAGTGAAAACCACTAATCATCTTTCAAATAATGATAATGCTTTATTTGCTAAAAGGGTCTTAGATGACTATAGAATTAATTTTTGAAAACTATCCAGAACCAAATATAGGAATGTTTGGTAATAAGAAAGAGTCAATTCCTTTTTTTCTCCACTTAAATAAACAATATAAAATATGTAATATAGACCACATCTATAATTCAAGTAAGTGGGTATATCCGATTGCAATAAAAAACCCTATTTTAGAAAAAGATATTTATATAAATAGCTCTGCTTCAAATAAAAATTTTTTTATAAATCGTATAGATCAGAGAGTGCTAGAGGAAATAGCTAAAGGTAGAGGATGGATCTGTTTAGATGTAACAGAAGAACCGATAAGTAACAATAGTTTAGCACACTTAGTAAATTATATTAGAAACTGTGTATCATACGAGTTTAAAAGGTCAAATATAAAAAAACTGTTAGAAAGAACTTTTATTCTAACCACACAAATGAACTCATCTAAACATCCTTACATAAAAGATAAGTTTGTATTTAATCTCACAAGTAGAAGAGAGGCAGACGTTCAACTTTTAAATTCTACTGCTATGGCTGCCATTATTAATAATCCCTCTGTGGAGTCTCAAGTCAGGGTACAAGACAAAAAAGTATATTCTTTTTTTAATTATGAGTATACTACAGAAGAAATTAGGTTTACTTCTATAGCTCTTTTACAAAAACTAAATCTTCTGAATTATGGACATATAAGTCTTCTAGATAAAGGTAAGGACTTCTCAGATTATTATCATGATTTTTGTGGTACATACAATAAGAGGAAAATGAATATTACATTTTACCAAACTGATAAAGTTCACGAGTTATTAGATGTAGTAGATACCCTAGATAAGTCTCATATAAATTTAGTTATGGAAGCATACTATGATACTTCTGATTTAGATACTTTATATATAACAGAAAAAACTTTTAGAAATTACTATCTTAAAAAACCTTTTATTGTAATAGGACAATCTGAAACACTGTCGGCCTTGAGAGAATTAGGATATAAAAGTTTTCACCCTTATATAAATGAAAAATACGATGAAACTAAAAATGGCTCTGAGAGGTTACAAAAGATATTTAGAGAGCTTAGAAAATTATGTTCTTTTACGGAGGAAGATTGGAAAGAGTTTTATGAAAATATATCTCCAATACTAGAGCATAATTTTAAAATAAATACAGAAGTGAGGCCAAAGACCTCATACGAAACTTTCAAAGAGTATATTAATGGCTAATACAAGCAAAAATAAAGGTAGTGCTTATGAAGCTAAGATAGCAAAACTACTTACAAATGAGTTTAAGGTTGAATTTAGAAGAGTGCCTTTAAGTGGTGCAATTGACTATCTTAAAGGAGATATATGGACACCAAAAGATACAGCCTGGTGGCCTTACTGTATAGAGTGTAAACACTATAAAGATATACAGTGGAATAATTTTCTTACTTCAAAAACAACAGATATGTTAGTGTTTTGGAAGCAAACATTAAGAGAGGCAGAGGTGATGGATAAAAAACCTCTACTAATTTTCAGATGGAATAGATCGAAAGATTTTGTAGCATTTAGTGATGAGCTACTCGTTGAGCATTATGTAGAAGTAAAGTCTTTTGGTTGTCACTTTAAAATAACTCTATTAGATGAATGGATAAAGTGCATTAAAAACCAATCTTTTGTTGCCAAGTCATCATGATATTGATATTATATATTATTAACAGGAGAAATATATATGAACAACTCAAAATCATGGAATGATCTGGAGGCTTTACAAACGCCAGATTATGAATCTTATAATAATTTGTTACTTATAGATGGTAACAACCTTTCTTATCGTTGGTTACAGAGACCTAATCATGGTAGCTTTGCTAATGACTTTATTAGAACTGTCCAATCACTGTCAAAATCTTATGAAGCCTCAAAAACTATTGTCTGTTTTGACTTTGGTAAAAGTTATTTCAGAATGGATATGTCAGATGAGTATAAAGCAAATCGAAAAAAGCCAAAAGAAGAAGAAGAAGTAAAGCGCTATGAAGCTTTTTTTGAAGTGCTAAACAATCTGCCTGATATGTTAGATGAAGAAGTTTTAAAGTTTAGAGGAGTCGAGGCTGATGATACTATTGCACATTTAGTTATGAAATATGAAGAACAAACTAACTATAATCATATTTGGATCGTATCATCTGACCGTGACTTATATCAACTAGTAAGTGAAAAAACTAGCATATTTAATATTTTTGGTAGACGAGAAGTAACCTATACGACTATGCAAGAAGAAATGGAAATTACTCCTGACCTATATTTACTATCAAGAATAATAGAAGGCGATAAAAGTGATAACATTATCGGAGTAGAGGGTATCGGTCCAAAGCGCGCACAAGGTCTAGCTAAAGAGTATAAAACTTTTGATGCTCTAATACAAGCATTACCTGTTAAAGGCAGAGCCAAATATATACAAAACTTAAATGCGTCAAAAGATCTACTCATCAAAAACGAAAAAATGATTAGCCTTAAAGCATATAATGAGCAAGCATTAGATGCGGCTAAGGAACCAGAGATAGTTCGTGACAAACTTTCATCAATGTGATATTAAAGTTAAAAAGAGAGAATTAGCTAGATTATTAGAAGAACGAGATGGTATCAGTTGGTCTTTTGATCCTGTTAGTAGGTTTGATCCTTTCGTCTATTTAAGATGTTGTACACCAAAATCTATAACTGTAAAAGCTAATTCTACTCTACCAATACCTACAGGTATTACTGTTGAATTAAATAATCCAAATTTTAAAATGCAAATTACAACGTTATCTACTCTTGCTTTGAAAAAAGGTTTAATAGTTTTAGACTCTCCAGCAACACTTGATTATAGTTTTCGTGGTGAGATTTGGGTAATGTTACACAATATTTCAAACACAGATACTGTAATTAGAACTGGGGAAAGGATAGCACAGTTTTCAGTTGAGCCTACTATTTCACTAAACATAAAGTACGTAGACGAAGTTGATACAGAGACGCCTAGTTTAGGTATGGTAAAATGGATCTCTGAACATATCAAAAGTAAAACTAACAATGTGCAAAAAGAACAATATCCAACGGAAAATGTATCTAAAGAAAAAATTTTAAAAATTTTGAATTTAAATGAGTCAGAAAATGATTGATTGTAACTTTTCAATATTGTGACTTATAGAGAATTTAATCATATTTTGAAATAAATAAATTTATAAAAGCTAGGATAGTAATGGTTTTATTTTTAACTCAGTATTATAGAGGAATAGGACACGCAAATAGAATTAGATTGTTAGCTGAAGAAGTTGGCAAACATACAGAGTGTATAGTAGTTGATCAATTATTTAAACCACCTTTAAATTTTACTAACGCAACACATTATGCTCTTTTACATGATTACAAAGTTAAAGATATAAAAAAAATATTTCATTTTATTCAACAAAAAGAATTAATCAGATTTCGAATCAGAAAATGGAAAGAAATATTAGATCTACACAAACCTAAAGTCATAGTAGTAGAAGGTTTTCCATTTTGTAGACATCAATTTGCGTTTGAGTATTTTACTTATTTAAAAGAGGCTAAAAAAAGAAATATAAAGATTCTTTGCTCTATAAGAGATTATCCATGGGATGAGCCACACGAACCAGGCTTACAAGACTGGGTCGCTAATACACAAAACTTAGCAATCCAAATGTATTTTGATAAGATACTTGTTCATGGAGATAGAGACATAATGCCGCTACTCTCTGACAGAGTTAGGATCGAAAATACATCAGCAATTATAGGTGAATTAGAAAAATATGTAACTTACACAGGGTATGTAGTAGATAAAAAACTTAAAAAACATGAAAAAAAGAATAACACCGTTTATGTGAGTTGTGGCTTAAACAAAGAAGAAGTGTTGATTATTTTTAAACAAGTAATTAAAGCAGCAGAAAAGTTTCCAGAGTTAAATTTCATAATGCCGATGGCTAACGATTACATGGAAAAGTTAAGAAACACAACAAAACGAAATGTAACACTAACTGATTATATTGAAAATTTATCTAGTAAAATATCTGATTGTTCTTTATTTATTACTTATGGCGGGTATAACTCAACTATGGAAATACTACAGACACAGTGTCCTGCTATAATAATTCCTAGACAAAATGGTCAAAAACTGGAACAATTTATAAGAGCATATGCGTTTGAACCTCTTAATGTTTTTAAAGTATGTAATCCTAATGAATTAAATAATTTACATAAAGTTATAAATGAAGCTCAGAAAGATAAATCTTTTCCATCAAAATTTGAGTATAATATGAGTGGGGTAGAAAATAGTGCAAAAGAAATCTTCAAGTATCTCACTTGAAAAGTTTAAAGAAATGAGAAATGAGTGGCGAGAGCAAATTGCCATATCAGAAATTAAACAGATAAACTATTGGAAGTCTATAAATAACTTAAAGCTTGCATATAAAAATGCTGCAAAAAATAAGTATATTGTCATGACTTTGCGAGACAAAAAAATGCGTTATAAGTTTCCTAAAGCCAAGAATGTAGTTTTAGTTGGCTCTGGAATGTATCCCTATAGTCTGTTTGATTTACATAAGCAGTATCCTCATATAAAATCAATAGGGATCGAGATAGATAAAAAAAGAGCATTGATTAGTAAAATACTTGTGGAAAACTCACCAGCTAAAGACATGATTACTATTTTAAATTGTGATGGTATAGATTATGATTATAGTTGGTTAGACCATGATGATCTAGTATTTGTAAGTGTTGATGTTGAGATAGAAAAAAAGATACAAGAGAAAGTTATACTTGAAAGTAAGGCATCACCTTTTCTTTGTGCGCCTTATCATACGGCGTGGAGAGACGCTTACCTTAGTTGACTTTTTCTTCTTCGGTTTGCGTCTCTTTACACCATAATTGCTTTTAAAGGCATCTACATCAGTAATCATTTCTTTTTCTTAATAGTCCTGATTACCTGTACGTTAGGGTTTTTAACTTCTTTAATAAGTCTAGTTTTTTCTGGCAAAGTTCTATAGTATTCCATTGTTTTACTTTTTACAGCAGAATCATATTCCTCGATTAATCCATATCTTGGATCACCGATCATTTCTAACTTGCCTTCGCCCTTACCTGAGCCAAATGTATCTCTAGCCATGGGTCACTCCTTACAGTGCAGGGCCGCCTTTTAAAGGTGCGTAAAACTTACCACCCATGCCGCCTTGAACATTTTCACTAGCTGATTGGTACTTCTTGTTTATACCAGTAGCTGCTGGACCTTTTGATACATGACTTGCGGCCATAGAACCAGCTGCTGAATTCATATCAGCCATTACTGGACCTTGATCTACGTATCCAGGAGCAGTTTTCATTCCAGCCATTGTGCCACCTTTTACAGCGCCAGCAGATCTAGAATCACTTGAACCCGTGAATGAAGTTCTCTGTGTGCCACCTTTTGGCATACCTGTGGCTTGTTTAGCATTTTTTACATACTTTAAAGCTTCGGCATCACCTGTGACTGTTTTTTTAATCATAGACATTATGTTGTCCTCCTTATGAAATTGCTGCTTTTATAGTTTCCGTATTATTACCAGCGTTAGCTGCTTCAGAGACAGATGATCTTACAGTTACAGTTGGTGCACCACCAGCTGCAATTGAAGTAAAGTAAGAATTTGCGCCAGTAAATGTACAATGTTCAATTACTGTAGCAACGTTACTTAGCATTCCAGTGTCTACTGGAAAGTTACAATATCTGTAAGTTTGGCTTCCAGAATTGTTATGAGCAACAACACCATAACCTCCTAAAACATTATCACCAAATGTACAATTTTCTGCTATAATTACAGAAGCTGCATCATCTGCTACAACACCTGCGTTTGAATCTAATACACCAGTTGTAATACCTGCATTAGCAATTGCTAGTGCAGTACTTCTAGCCTCACCGTCTGTTGCATCAAAAATACAATTTTCAAAGGTTACAGTAACAGCAGCGTTACCTACAATTGCTCCTGGTGAAGCGATTTTGCAGTTTTTAATTATTACGTTTGAACCAGCTGTTATACCAGATGGTATTGAAAAACCAGCAAACACAATATCTTTAGCATCACCTATACCCATTATAGTTACATCTGCAACATTAGTTGTTCTTGGATCTGTATAAGAACCTGGTAACACCTGAATTACATCACCACCTTGTAGATGGTTAGTAGGAATATGGTCAATAGATTTGAACTGTGCGCCCAAGTTAAGTTCTGGGCTAACTATGTAAGTCTGTTTATTTGACATTATTTTTTACCCTTCTTTTTAAGAATAGCTTTTTGTAAAGCTGGAGGTAACTTCTTCTGCGCTGCAGTTAGTCCGTTCTTGCCATTCCCGTTTCCGTTCATTGCTTTCCCGTTCTTCATGGTGTTACCATTACCATTTTTTTTCATCATATTTTTTTTCATCATACCATTTTTCATTTTATGTTTTGGCATTTTATATCTCCATTTTCATTTAATTGTATTCAAAAGTCAAAATTTTATTTATTCTTTTTCTGAAGAGCTTTTCCTGCTGTATTCAGAGCTATCGCTACCGCTTGTTTTCGTAGGGCTTGTTTCTTCGATATCCCTTGTTTTTTCGAAATCGTCGCTATCGCTTTTGATCTCGAACGTGAAGGTTTCTTCATCAGCTCTTTGATGTTTTTCGATATCGTTTTCTGACTCTTCCCTTTTTTCAATGGCATCTTCTTCTCCCATAGTCACTAGCATTTCAGAAGGTGAATTTGGCGCATTAGACTCTTCTTTAGGAGTTTCTTGCACTGTGTATATCAGATAATCTCTATCTGAATTTATATAAGCTGCTGATACGGCTAATTTATTAGTCCACCAAGTCGGTAAAGAAGCTTCATTATCATCAGGCAAACTACGAAGAATATCTTGACAATCTTCTATAATATTAGCACACTGTCTTTTAGCTGAGGCTACATCCGTATGTCCGTCTTTTAGTCTCATTTTCTCCTCCTTGATTTCTTAAAACCTATAGGTTTTGAGTACTTAACTGGGTATCCCTTTTTTCTCTCACTAACTATATGTTTTTCTAACTTTCTTGTAGTAAGTTTACCACTAGTAGCAAGTTTACGCAAACGTTCATTTTTACGAATTTTAGGACTGGGAGGTTTTTTAAACTTAAACCTTCCAACTTTTTTTATAGTTCTGTAAGCCATGACATTTTTCCCCCTGCATTAAATTTTATGGTTTCCCCTGTCTCTAAGTTTTCTTCAATCTTCTCTCTACTACTAAGTAGTTTACCACACTGCGCCTTACAAAGAGGAAACGCTCTCTCATAGCCTGCTAGATACTTAGACAACTTAGTCCAATATTCATAACTCAGTATTTTCTCTAAAGAGTGATTAAAACCATTAAATACTTTTTCATAATCTTTTATGTAATAAAACCTAGTATTAGTTTCATCATAAAAATGTCCACCAGTCCAACAACACCTAAAAACATTACCATCAGGAGCAATATACCATTTACCCCAATCTTGCCAGCTACAAATAATCTTTCGTTCTATGCTCTCAAGATTAATTTTTTTCTTAGCATGAACGTAATCTCCACTTTTTGGAGCGCCAAATTCTCTAGAAGTTTTAATAGTAGAAAAAGTAGTAAAATTTGCATTTACTGCCCTTCTTCTGGCTTCTTCTACTTGATGCTTATTATGTTCAAAGACTATATACTTCCAATGAACTTTTGGTCTCTTAGTATTAATTACTGCTTTTGCATTATTAAATACTTTTTCATACTCTGTATTAATTCTATAAATATGATGAGTATCTTCTAAACCATCGATATCAAAGTTTATAATATCTTTTTCAGTTAGTATATTACCAATATCAGTCCAATAGTCTTGATTATGTATCCCACCATTAGTATGGATTAAAACTTTGGTATCATATGATTTTACATATGTAAGAATATCTCTAAAATCTTTATTCATTATAGAATCACCAAAGTTTCCGTTAAACATTAGCCACTCTAAGTTTTGTAATAACTCAGGATAAAATAACTTTTTAAAGTCTTCAATAGAGATAGTATATTTTTTATCATTAAGATTTATTCTTAAAGGTTTT
>MDTB01144251.1_pt1 | contig 12325 bp, 14 predicted proteins | sample 811161 | NCBI WGS metagenome assembly MDTB01 (sample SAMN05326650, study PRJNA326480) | marine metagenome | isolation source: seawater | place: Mediterranean Sea | collected 2009 | reverse complement strand
TGCTTTAATGAGACAAGCACAATCAGTTAAAAAAGGTGTTAAATCATCTGGAGGAACACCAAGAGAATTTTGTACTATTACAGTTACAGATGGTATTGCAATGGGGCATGAAGGGATGAAATCTTCATTAGTATCTAGAGATGTCATAGCAGATTCAACTGAACTAACTGTTAGAGGACACTGTTACGATGCATTAGTTGGTGTTGCAGGATGTGATAAATCTCTACCAGGTTTAATGATGGCCATGGTTAGATTAAATGTGCCAAGTGTATTTATTTATGGAGGCTCTATACTTCCTGGAAGATTTAACGGTAAAGATGTTACTGTTGTAGATGTTTTCGAAGGTGTAGGAAAATATTCATCAGGTAAAATGAGTGAACATGCTTTAAGAAAATTAGAATTAAAAGCTTGTCCTAGTGCCGGAGCTTGCGGAGGACAATTTACTGCTAACACAATGGCATGTGTATCTGAAGCTATAGGATTAGCTTTACCTTATTCTGCAGGAACACCTGCACCATACAGTCAGAGAGATAAATATGCTTTACAGAGTGGTAAAGCAGTCATGAATTTGTTGAGTAAAAATATTAGACCTAGAGATATTGTTACAAGAAAATCTTTAGAAAATGCAGCAACTATTGTTGCAGCTACAGGAGGTTCAACCAATGCTGCACTACATTTGCCAGCACTTGCTAATGAAATAGGAATTAAGTTTGATTTAATGGATGTTGCAAAAATTTTTAAAAAAACACCTTACCTTGCTGATTTAAAACCGGGTGGTAGATACGTTGCAAAAGATATGTGGAAAGCTGGCGGTGTTCCGATGTTATTAAAAACTTTGTTAGAAGGTGGATATATTCATGGCAATTGTTTAACTGTCACAGGAAAAACTATGAAAGAAAATTTAAAAAAAATTAAGTTTAATAACAAGCAAAAAGTAATGAGAAAATACAACAATCCTTTATCAAACGATGGTGGTGTTGTTGGACTAAAAGGTAATCTCGCACCTCAAGGAGCAATTGTAAAAGTTGCGGGATTAAAAAAACTTCAATTTACTGGAAGAGCAAGATGTTTTGATACAGAAGAGTCAGCTTATAGAGCTGTACTAAAAAGAAAATATAAAGACGGAGATATTATAGTTATTAGATACGAAGGCCCTAAGGGTGGTCCAGGCATGAGAGAAATGCTTCAAACTACAGGAGCTATTTATGGACAAGGTAAAGGAGAAAAAGTTGCACTAATAACAGACGGAAGATTTTCTGGTGCTACAAGAGGTTTTTGTATTGGACACGTTGGACCTGAGGCATCAATAGGAGGACCAATAGCTTTACTAAAAAATGGTGACGTTATTCATATTGATGCTAAAAAGGGAACTATAAACGTAAACCTTACAAAAAAAGAATTGGCTAAGAGAAAAAGAAAGTGGAAACCGAAAAAAATTAATTTTGGAAACGGAACACTTTGGAAATATGCACAAACTGTTGGTCCAGCTTATTTAGGCGCTTCTACACATCCTGGAGGCAAAAAAGAAGTTAAGTGTTACGCTGATATTTAAATGAAAATTAGACCCATAATTCTATGTGGTGGCGAAGGAAGTAGACTTTGGCCAAAGACCAAAAATAATCAAGCGAAGCAATTTATTAATTTTGGTGGTTGGAATTTGTTAGAAAAATCATTAGATAGAATTAAAAATAAAATATTTGATGACCCGATTATAAGTACAAATTCAAAATACCTAGACCAAGTTAAAAATATATTAACAAAAGCAAAAATTAAAAAGTACGATATCATACTTGAACCTTCAAAACGAAATACAGCTCCCGCTATACTTTCAGCTTCTTTAATTAAAAGAATACCTAATTTACAGCCCTTAATTTTTTTTCCTGCAGACCACTTAATTCAAAACGTAAAAAAGATTAATAATGAAATAATTAAAAATCAAAAAAATTTGAATAATCAAAATATATTTATCTTTGGAATCAAACCTACCTTCCCCTCAAATGAATATGGATATTTTTTAACAAAAAAAATTAATAATAATTTAAATAAAGTTATTAAATTTGTTGAAAAACCATCTCAAAAAAGAGCAAAAAAAATTATTAAAATGAATGGCTGTTGGAATTCTGGAATGTTTTATGCAAGAAAAGATTCCATTATTAATAATTTTAAAAAATATCAACCATCAATATATAAAAATTGTCTTAAGTCTATTTTCAAATTTAACTTTAAAAATAAAATACACAGATTAAATAAGTCATCATTTTCTAATATAAAACCAATTTCATTTGACTATGCTATTTTAGAAAAGATTAATAATATTAATGGTATTTTGTTAAATATTGATTGGAACGATCTTGGAAATTGGAAAGAAATTTTAAAAATTTATAATAAAAATAAAGCTCAATATTATAAAAAAAAGAATGTCTATTATAAACCATGGGGTCGTTATGTTAACTTATTTAAAGGTAAAAATTTTTTAATTAAAGAACTAACAATTAATGCCAAGTCATCTATAAGTCTTCAAAAACATAAATACAGATCAGAACACTGGGTTGTTATTAAGGGTAGGCCTAGAATTACTATTAATACTAAAAAGTTTTTTAAAAATGTAAACGATTCAATTTATATTCCTCTTGGGAATATTCATAGAATTGAAAATTTAAATTCAAAACCAGTTAAAATTATGGAAGCTCAAATTGGATCTACCTTAAAAGAATCTGATATAATTAGATATCAGGATGTTTATGGAAGAGTTAAATAATATCTAATTCTATTGGAGTATGATCTGAAGGTTTAATTTTTGATCTTGGTTTTTTATTAATATTAATTTTTTTTACTTCTTCTAGAATATTATTTGAAACTAAAAAATGATCAATACGCAAACCATTATTTTTTTGCCATGACCCTGCTGTATAGTCCCAAAATGTATATTCTTGTTTATCTTTATTTAAGTATCGATAAATATCAACAAAACCCAAATTAATTAATTCCCGAAATTTTTTTCTAATTTCTAATTTGTATAAGGCATCATTTTCATATTTCTTGTAGTCGTGACAATCTATTTCTTCTGGAATTACGTTAAAATCACCAGCTATAATTATATTTTTATTTTTCAATAAAATTTTTTTAATTTTAGAAACAAATAAATTCAGCCAATCTTTTTTATATTCATATTTTTCAGTATTTATAGGATTACCATTTGGAACATAAATATTAATTAATTTAATTATTTTTTTTTTATTTTTAATGTTACCTTCAATAATCCTTGATTGATTCAATTTATCTTTAATAAATTCAATATTAACATTATCAAATTTTACCTTTGTTAAAAAAGCAACACCATTATAACTTTTTTGTCCAAAAATATGGGATATGTATCCAATTTTTTCAAAATCATTTACTGGAAAATTTTTATTTTCTGTTTTTATTTCTTGCAACATCAATATATCAGGAGATGATTGTTTTATGTAATCTAGAATATTTTGAATTCTTGCTCTAACGGAATTAACATTCCATGAAACAATTTTCATTTAAACGGAAAAAGAAAGGCCACAACCACAAGAAGAAGTTGCTTGAGGATTATTTATTGTAAATGAGTTTCCTATTAATTCTTTTTTAAAATCTACAATAGAACCATTTATAATTTTTAAGGAATTTTTATCAATTATAGCTTTATCAAAAATACTATCTTCTTCTGTAATTTTATCGTCAAAAGTGAATTTATATTTAAAACCAGAACAACCTCCTCCTTGAACTGAAATTCTAAAATACATCTTTGAACTCTTTTCTAGAAGAATTCTATTAATTTCTTCCTTAGCAGAACTAGTAATTTCAATTTTATTAGTCATATTTAATAAATAATGTATTATACATTTTTATCACATCTTATGCAAAAAAGTGAATACTCCAAATTTGCTATATCAATTAAATCTAAAGGCAGGATTTACAAAGAGAAATCAAGTTTACTAAGGTCTCCATATCAAAGAGATAGAGATAGAGTAATACATTCGACGGCCTTTAGAAGGCTAAAACACAAAACCCAAGTTTTTGTAAATACAACAGGAGATCACTATAGAACTAGAATAACTCATTCATTGGAAGTTTCACAAATTGCCAGGACATTGGGAAAAATTTTTAGTCTGAACGAAGATTTATGTGAAACTTTAAGTTTAGCACATGATTTAGGTCATCCACCTTTTGGACATGCAGGAGAAGATGCATTAAACGAATGTATGAAAGATTATGGAGGCTTTAATCACAACATACAAACATTAAGAGTTTTAACAACATTAGAAAGTAAATATTATAATTTTCCAGGTTTAAACCTGTCATTAGAGACATTGGATGGTTTAGTAAAGCATAATGGCCCAGTCTTAAATATTTCTAAATATAATACAATTTTAGGAAAAAACATTTTTAAAAATAAAATTAATTTTAAAAATAGTCCATCATTAGAATCACAAATTTCATCTATATCAGATGATATTGCATATAATAGCCATGATTTAGAAGATGGTTTAAAAGCTGGCTTATTTAGAATAGATGATCTAGATAAAATACCGATTATTTCTGATATAATTTATAAACATAAAAAAAAATTAAAAACAAAAGACAAAGAACTTGTACTAAGACAAATTGTTAGGGATATAATAAACGAAATGGTAAAAGATATTATTGCGAATACAAAAAATAATCTTAAAAGCAAAAAACCTAAAAATATTAATGATATATATAAATTAAAAACCCCATTGGTAAATTTTTCAAATAAAATGTTAAATTTTGACCTTTCGATAAAGTATTTTTTAAAAATGAAAATGTACAATAATATAAAAGTGTTAAATAGAACTAAACAAGGAAAGAAAATTGTTAGAGTTCTATTTGCCAAAATAAGAAAAAATCCTTCAAAATTTATAAAAAGAAAAAATCTAAAGAATGTATCCAAAGAAAGATCCGTTTGTGATTTCATCGCTGGAATGACCGACAGATATGCTATTAATCTATATAATTCGATAAAATGAATTTATTTAAAACCTACCTAATTGATATTAAAAAAAAGATACTTAAAAATAAAACTATTTTTAATATTAAATCTACAAATGATTTAAATAATATTATCCTTGAAAATCCACCCGATGAATTCGATTTTGATTTGTCATCAAATGCTGCAATGATCATATCAAAATGTGCAAGAGAAAATCCAAAAAATATTGCAGAAAAATTAAAAAAAATTTTACTAAAAGAAATTGTAGATTTTTCAGTTATTGAAATCGCGGGACCAGGCTTTTTAAATATTAGATTAAGTAATAGTGCTTGGTTAAAAATAATTAATTCTATAAGCAAATCCAAAAATAAATATGGATCAAATAATCAAAATAAAAAGTACAACATAGAATTTGTATCCGCAAACCCCACCGGACCTATGCATGTTGGCCATTGTAGAGGAGCAGTATTTGGTGATGTTTTGTCAAATTTACTTAAATTTAGTGGTAACAAAGTGGTAAAAGAATTTTATATCAACGATTACGGCAATCAAATTTATAATTTTACGAAATCTGTTTTTTTAAGATTAAGAGAGATTAAATATAAAGAAAAATTTCCCAATAAAGAGGATCTCTACGCAGGTGAATATATAATAGAAATTGCTAAGAAAATTTTAGATAATAATAAAAATATTAATATAGAAAGTTTTGAAAAATGTTTTAAATCTTTAAAAAAAGCTTCTTTAAAATATTCTTTAGATTCAATCAAATCTGACCTTAAGTTGCTTGGTGTTAAACACGATTATTTCTTTTCAGAAACAGATTTGGTTAATAGTAATTTAGTTGCTAAAACAATAAATAATTTAAAGAAAGATAATTTTATTGTTGAAGGATTTCTTGAACCACCAAAGGGTGAGGACAATTCAGAATGGAAAAGGTCTAAAAGGTTAATTTTTAAATCAACTTTATTTGATGACGACTCTGATAGAGCCTTACAAAAAAATGATAGTACTTGGACATATTTTGCAAATGATATTGGATATCATTCAACTAAGGTAAAAAAAAAATATGATTATTTAATTAATATTCTAGGCGCTGATCATATCGGTTACATAAAAAGAATATCTGCAGCCGTAAGAGCTCTATCAAAAGATAAAGTTAAATTGATATGCAAAGTGTGCCAACTTGTAAAATTTATGAAAAAGGGAGAACAATTTAAAATGTCAAAAAGATCAGGAGATTTCGTGGCTCTTAGTAGTTTATTAAAAGAAGTAGAAAAAGATTCAGTTAGATTTATGATGTTAAATAGAAGTAATGATATGGAACTTGAATTTGATTTTGATAAAGTTTTAGAGAAGAATAAAGATAATCCTGTTTTTTATGTTCAATATTGTAATGCACGAATTAATTCATTGTTTAGATCCATAAAAATCAATTCAACTAATAAATTAAAGATTAATTTAAAAAATTTCGATATAAATAATTTTGAATATAAACTTTTAAGAAAAATTATAGAGTGGCCAAAAATAGTTGATATAGCTTCCAAAAAATTTGAACCTCACAGGATACCATTTTATCTTTATGAGCTCTCTACAATTTTCCACTCCTATTGGAGTAAAGGTAATGAAGACTCGAGTTTTAAATTTTTAAAAGATAATAAAATTAACAGACCTTTATCATTTAAAATTTTTCAACTCATTTCTATAGTTTTAACAAATGGAATGCAAATTTTGGGCGTTTCATTACCTAAAAAAATGTAATGAATAAGTCGATATTTAAATCCTTGTATTTTTTAATAATTTTGGTTTTTTTAATTTTTATTTTTATAAGTTATTTTTCAGATGAGAATGTAAAGAAAATTTTAAAAAATAGATATAGTACATCTACATCAATTAACAATGCTATGAATAATTTGCCTATCTTAGAGAATAACACGAATAATATTATCGAATATAATCATGAAAGTTCAGATGATAATAAAGTAAAAAAAAGATTTTTCTGGAATTTATTAAATAATAAAAATGAATAGAAAACCTATAATTATTAGTATCAAAGGTCCTTATCTTTTAAAAGAAGAAGCGAATCTTTTAAAAACATATAAACCTTGGGGTATCATTTTATTCACTAGAAATATTACATCATTTAAACAAACACAAAAACTTACTAAGCAAATCAGAATTTGCATGAATGACTCATTTTATCCTATTTTGATTGATGAAGAGGGAGGTAAAGTTTCAAGACTTAAAAATCTATTTGATACTAAAGAATTTTCACAAAGTTTTTTTGGTAAAATTTATGAACAAGACCATAAAAAAGGGTTTTTAATTTACAAATATTATTTAGATACAATTTCAAACATATTAAATGATTTGGGAGTTAATATTAACACTATACCTGTGATGGATTTGTTACAAAACACAACACACGAAATAATCAAAGAAAGAAGTTATTCAAATAATTTAAAAACAATCCAGTCTTTAGGAAAATTTTGTATTGACTCTCTTAAATCAAAAAAAATTGGTTCAGTTGCTAAACATGTTCCTGGTCATGGTTGTGCAAGCTTAGATAGTCACAAAAAACTCCCTATAGTATCTAAAAAAATAAAAAAACTATACTCAAGTGATTTTGCTGCATTTAAAAATTTAAATTGTCATTTTTTAATGACTGCACATGTGCTTTATAAAGAAATTGATAAAAATTCATCAGCTACCCACTCTAAAGTAATAATAAACAATCTAATCAGAAAAAGACTTAAATTTAAGGGATTAATAATTTCAGATGATATTTCAATGAAAGCTTTAAGTAATGATTTAATTACAAATGCAAAAAAGGCTTTAAAATCTGGATGCAACATAGTGCTTTATTGCAACGGAAAGATTAATGAGTCTAGAGCTCTTTTAAAAAATTTACAAAGAATCGATAATTTTACATTAAAAAAAACACAACAATTTTATAGCTTTATGAGATAAGATTGAACTATGGAATCAAAATTAAACAATCCTATATCAATAGATATACCAAATTATTCTGGACCTCTCGAGACCCTTCTTCATCTTGCTAAAGCACAAAAAGTTGATTTAACTAAAATTTCAATTACCGAACTAGCCGATGAATTCTTAAATTTTATTAAAACTTACAAAGATAATAATTTAGATTTAGCTTTTGAATACTTATTAATGGCAACTTGGCTAACTTATTTAAAATCCAAATTACTTTTGCCTGAAGATGAAGATGATAATTTTAAAGCATCTGAAATTGCTGATAAATTAAAACTTCAATTAAAAAAATTAGAACTTATTAGATTATTATCCGACGAGCTTTTAAAGAAAAAAAGAATTGGGAGAGATATTTTTTATAGAGGAACAAAAGGAGGAGTCAGATCAATTCATAATCCTATATATAAAGTTACTCTTTATGAATTATTAAAAGCTTACTCTACAATAAAAACTCAATTTATTTATCAAAAAATTAATATCCCAAAACTTCCTGTTATGACAACTCAAGAGGGCATTAAACATATTAAAGATAATATGCAACAAATTAACGAGTGGAAAATAATTAATGAATTAATACCGAATACATTTTTTAAAACTCCTAAATCACGAAGAAGTGGACTAGCTTCCATTTTTACTGCAAGTTTAGAATTAACAAAAGATGGTTTAATTGATATTATGCAAGATAAATTATTTGATGATATAAAAATAAGAAGATCATCTCATATTCCTTTGCGTCTAAAAACTAAATAGAATTGTTATGAAAAATGATAAAAAAAACAATATAATTAATTTTCCAAACAAAAAATCTAAACTTGAAAGAGAGATCGAGGCAATAATATTTGCAGCAGAAGAACCTTTAGATGTAGAGACAATTGAAAAAAGAGTTGGCACAACCTCAAATATAAAAAAAATTTTAGAGAATTTACAACAAGAGTATTCTGGCAGAGGAATAAATTTAGTTTGCATTTCAAATAAATGGATTTTTAGAACAGCTGTTGATTTGTCTAAATTAATGTCATTACAAAAAGATCAACAAAGAAAACTCTCTAAGGCAACTATAGAAACACTTGCTATCATTGTATATCATCAGCCAGTTACTAGATCTGAAATCGAAGAAATCAGAGGTGTAGCTTTTGCCTCAAATACTTTAGAAATCTTATTAGAATTAGATTGGGTAAGACCAGCTGGACGTAAAAATGTTCCAGGTAAACCAATTCAATATGGTACGACTGAAAATTTCTTAAATCATTTTAATATTAAAAAATTATCAGATCTCCCAACAATTGAAGAACTTACCTCTGCTGGTCTAATTGAGGCAGGAAGTATTGATTCATCAATTTTTGGTACAGGTAAATTTTTTAAAGAACAAACTGCAAGTAAAAATGAGGATATTTATTCTGATGTCGACGAGGCTTTAAAACAATCTCCTAAAATAGAAGAATAAACATATTTATTTAAGCAACATTATTGTATAGTATATTTTGATGGGTATAAGTTTTTGGCAAATAGCAATAGTCGTTGTTCTTGTTGTGCTACTTTTTGGTAGAGGCAAGATTTCTAGTCTAATGGGAGATGTCGCTAAAGGTATTAAAAGTTTTAAAAAAGGAATGTCTTCTGACGATAGTAATCAATCAACAATAGATAACAAAAAAGACGAAGATTCGAATTCTCAAAATAAATAATTACCAATGCCACAAATTGGATGGTTTGAATTACTAATTGTTGTTTTAGTTGCAATATTAGTTATTGGACCAAAAGATTTTCCAATAGTTTTAAAAAAAATAGGAAACTGGATAGGTTCAACAAAAAGATATTTTTCGGATATTCAACAAAAGTTTACTGAAACAGTAGAGGAAGATATTTCCGTTGAAGAGAAATTTTCAAAAAAAAAAGAGGATAAAAAATTAGATGAGTGAAAAGAAATCTGATCAAAATTCTATAAGCGGGCATCTTATTGAGCTAAGATCAAGATTAATAAATTCATTAATTTTTGTATTCTTAATATTTGTAATTGGTTATATTTTTGCTGAGAATATTTACAATTTTTTACTCGAACCTTATGCTCAAGCTGTTAAAAATGACGGTATAGAAAGAAGATTAATTTTTACAGCACTTCACGAAACATTTGTTACATATCTTAAGCTTGCTTTTTTTGCTGCAATTTTTTTAGGAAGTCCAATAATTCTTACTCAAATATGGAAATTTGTTGCACCGGGTTTATATAAAAATGAAAAAAAAGCTTTATTACCATATTTAATTGCTACACCAATATTGTTTTTATTAGGAGGTATGCTTGTTTATTATCTTGTTATGCCTCTAGCAATAAAATTTTTTTTATCGTTTGAAACATCAGGACAATTTAATTCTCTACCGATACAATTAGAGGCAAAAGTTAATGAATATTTATCATTAATAATGAGATTAATTTTTGCATTTGGAATAAGTTTTCAACTACCGGTATTACTAAATTTACTCGCAAGAATTGGAGCTATTGACTCGAAATATCTAAGAGAAAGAAGAAGATACTTTATAGTTATTATTTTTGCGGCTGCAGCTATATTAACACCACCAGATCCTGTAACACAGATTGGTTTGGCAATACCTTTATTAATATTGTATGAATTATCTATATTATCTGTAAAAATGACCGAAAAAAAAGATAATGCATAATATTAAAACCATTAGAGAAAATCCTGAAGTTTTTAAAAAAAATCTTGAAGCAAGAAATTCTAAAGTTAATTTGAATGATTTTTTTGAATTAGATAAAAAAAATAGAGAAATTATTCAAGTTAAAGAGAAACTAGAACAAGAAAGAAAAACCATATCAAAACAGAAAAATGAAGCACAATTCGAAAGATCAAAAAAAATATCAAGTGAAATCAAATTATTAGAAAAATCATTAGAAGATATAAAAATTAAAATTGATAAAATTTTAAATTTTTTGCCAAACATCGCCCTTAATGATGTACCTATTGGAAAAGACGATAATTCAAATAAAGAAATATCTAAATTTGGAAATTTACCAAAATTTAACTTTCAACCAAAGTCTCATTATGAATTAGGAAAAAAAATGGGATTAATGGATTTTGAAACAGCATCTAAAACATCGGGTGCTCGTTTTGTTTTTCTTAAAGGAAATTTAGCCAGGCTTGAAAGAGCTATATCAGACTATATGCTAGATACACATACGATTAAATTTGGTTATCAAGAAATATCACCACCTTTAATTGTTTCTGAAAATACAATGTTTGGAACAGGACAGCTTCCAAAATTTGAGTCTGATCAATTTGAGATTAAGTTAGATGATGAAAAAATTAGAAAATTTTTAATTCCAACAGCTGAAGTTATTTTAACTAATACTGTAAGGGAAAAATCTTTTAAAAAAGAAGAATTACCTTTAAGGCTTGTTGCTTCTACTGCCTGCTTTAGAAAAGAAGCTGGCAGTTATGGAAAAGATACAAAAGGAATGTTGAGACAACATCAATTTTATAAAGTTGAACTGGTAAGCATTGTAGAGCCTAAAAATTGTAAAGATGAATTAGATAGAATGAAAAATTGTGCAGAATTTATTTTAAAGGAACTAAAACTGCCTTTTAGAAATGTTTTGCTTTCTACTGGCGATATGGGTTTTAGTGCAGAAAAAACCATTGACCTTGAAGTTTGGATTCCATCCGAAAATAAGTACAGAGAAATATCAAGCTGCTCTTCATGTGGACAATTTCAGGCAAGAAGAATGATGGCTAAATATAAAAATGATAAACAGACAGATTTTTTAGGTACTTTAAATGGATCTGGATTAGCTATTGGAAGAACCTTAATTGCAATTATGGAGAATTATCAAAATTCAGATGGAAGCATAGTAATACCTGAGGTACTAAGACCATACATGAATAATTTAGAGAAAATATAACCTTTATATTCAAAATTTAGTTGTCTAAATAAAATTATTAATATATTTATTCGTACATTATGAGCGGATCTGGATTTGCACAATTTATTCCACTAATATTAATCTTTGTTATTTTCTATTTCTTTTTAATTAGACCACAACAAAAAAGAGTAAAAGAACATAAGGTTATGACACAAAATCTTAAAAGGGGAGACGAGGTTATTACTTCTGGAGGTATCATAGGAACTGTAGATAGAGTGTTAGAAGATGATAGAATTGAACTGAATATATCCGATGGTGTCAAAGTTCAAGTTATAAAAAATACTATTCAAGGTCATCTAAAAAAAGAAACAAAAAAATAATCTTTTTGTGTTAAATTTTTCAAAGATAAAAATTCTGTTTATTTATCTAGTATTTTTTTTGGTAAGCATTTTTTGTTTTTCAAATTTTTCTCAATTCGAAGA
>MDTB01079053.1_pt1 | contig 12325 bp, 10 predicted proteins | sample 811161 | NCBI WGS metagenome assembly MDTB01 (sample SAMN05326650, study PRJNA326480) | marine metagenome | isolation source: seawater | place: Mediterranean Sea | collected 2009 | reverse complement strand
TAAATTTAAATATATAAGATTTATCATTAATGTCAGACTATAAATATTCAATTGAAGCAAAAAATGTAAATAAGATTTTTTATAAAAAATCTAAAAGGATTGAAGCGCTTATTAATTTTGACATAAAAATTAAAAGGGGAAGTATTCATGGTTTATTAGGACCAAATGGAGCAGGAAAATCAACATTTATTAATATTTTAGGCGGTTTAGTAAAAAAAAATTCAGGAATAGTTAATATATGTGGTATAAATATTGATAAATATTCTAAACAAAGTAAATTTAAAATAGGTATTGTACCTCAGGAACTTAATATTGATCCTTTTTTTTCACCGGTTGAGTTATTAGAATTACAAGCAGGTTTGTATGGTATTTCTAAGAAATATAGAAAAACAGAAGAAATATTACACAATTTAAAGTTATCAGAACAGAGGAATGCTTATGCAAGAACGCTGTCTGGTGGCATGAGAAGAAGATTACTTATTGCAAAAGCACTGGTGCATAGTCCTGAAATGCTAATATTAGATGAGCCAACGGCGGGTGTCGATATCGATATTAGATCATCTGTTTGGAATTATATAAGATTGATTAATGGTAAAGGAACTACAATATGCTTAACAACACACTATCTAGAAGAAGCAGAAAATTTATGTGATAATATATCAATTATTAATTATGGAAAAAAAATAGCAGAAGATTCAAAAAAAAATCTTTTAAATATAATTTCAAATAAAACAGTTTCATTTATAATTACTAATAACTACTCAATTCCAAAAGATTTAGAAAAATTTGATCCTAAAATAGATAATTCAAAATTAACACTTAAATACGATAAAAATGAAACCAATTTAAAATATATAATTAATATTTTAAACCAGCACAAAATTGACTTTAAAGAAATAAATACTTTTGAAAGTGACTTAGAGGATGTTTTTTTAAAACTTGTAAAAAATAATGACTCAAAAAATTAATAAACTTTTTATTATCTTATTAATTTTATTGCCAATTTTTTTGATAACTGGTCCAGCAATCCCAGATATTGTAATTACTTTTTCAGGAATTTTTTTTTTAACTTATATACTATTAGATGAAAATAAGTACGAATTCATAAATAATAGATTTGTTCAAATTTCAATTATATTTTGGTTAAGTTTAATATTTATAAGTTTTTTTGCTATAAATAAAAAAAATTCTTTTCAAGACTCAATAATTTTTATTAGATTTCTCCTAATTCCCATGTCTTGCTATTTTTTATTTTTTAAAGAACATAAATATTTTAATTATTTGGTAACTATTATTTTTATTTTAATTATTTTTATTAGTTTAGATACTTTATTCCAATTTTTTAGCTATACCTCTAAAGATGGTTTTGGTTCAGACCTTCTAGGTTTTAAATCAGACTGGTATGGAAGACTAACTGGACCATTTGGTGATGAGCTTATACCTGGATCATACATATCAAAATTTGGACTTGTTGGTTATGTTTTTTTATTAAATAAAAATTTTAAATATAATTTTTTTATTCAAGTTTTTTATTTGTCTATAGTTCTTGTAGTGTGCTTTGTTTCAGGGGAAAGAATGGCACTTGCTACATACAGTATGGCTCTAATATTACTTTGTTTATTTTTAAAAAATAATAGAAATGTGATTTTTGTTTCAATACTTTTTGGATTGTTCATTATTTTTTTAATTTATAAAATACATCCATTTTACAATGATTATAAAATTCTTGAGTCAAATCAATATCATCAAGGACTGAAAATTGAGAAAAACTATATGTGTGAAGAAGGAACTAATAAAATCTGCTCAAGAATAATTGATGTGCAACCATCATTCATAGAAATCTTAAAAAATTTTTCTACATCTGCTTATGGTGAAATTTATATTCTCTCTTTTGAAATGTTTAAAAAAAATCCAATTACAGGCATAGGGCTAAATAATTATAAATATTTATGTGATAATGAAATTAATTATAGTAAATTTATGATTAACTACAATTGTGCTTCTCATCCTCATAATACATATATACAGTGGTTAACTGAAGGTGGTTTAATTGTATTGAGCTTTTTTTTAATTTATTTATTTATTTTATGTAATTTTATTTATAAAAATAATGGGGATAATGAATATAAAGTAATTGCAGTTATCCTATTAATAATTCTATTTTGGCCAATAATGTCGACAGGAAGCTTAGTTAAAAATTGGTATGGAATTTCAGTTTTTTTTATAGTTGGATTAAGCTTGTGTTTGAGTAGATTTAAAAGAAATATTTAAACTTTGTTGTAAATAGAGTTTTTTTAAGAAACTTTATAAATAATATACTGAGTATAAAGAAAATTAATAATGACAAAGTAGTCCCATTACCACTTCCAAAAAATGATCCAATATATATAAATAAAAAAATTATTGTTGAAGGAATAATCTTAAAATTTATTCCAATTATTGATCCAGCTATAAAAAAAATAATTATAAATAAATTATTGCCCAACCCCATTCCAAAATGAGAACCTACGTAAGACATATAAATACTAGAATAAATAATAGATAAATTAGTTTGAATCGAATTATCAAAAAATCTTGACTTAAATAAATAATAAAAAGATTTTAAACCATCAACCCATGTTATTTTTTTACCTTGCTGTTTTGTTCTAAAATAATATGAGACTCCATATTCGTATATATAGAAATTATTTCTAACTATTTGTGATGCTAGGTCTATTTCAATTCCAAAATCATTTACAGTTAATTTAATTTTATTTATTACATCTCTATGCAAAATTTTTAATCCACAATGTACATCACTTATTGATTGGGAGAAGAAAATATTAAATATTAAGGAATTAATTTTTCCAATTAAATTATTGAAAAAATAATTATTTCTTTTCAATTTTCCAGATAGATACCTACTACCAAATATACATTTTATTTCTTTATTATCGATAATCATTTGATACATCTCTTTTGAATCTTTTGTATCTAATTCTAAGTCAGCATCCTGTAATAATATGTACTCACCTATAGATTTATCAATTCCATATTGAATAGCATTTCCTTTTCCAGAGTTCTTATCAATTTTTATTATTCTTAAGGAAAAATTATAATTTTTTTTACGTTTAAACTCATTAACTAAAGTAAATGAATTATCTGTTGAGCCATCGTCAACAAATATAACTTCGTTTTCATCTGAATTAAAAAAAAACTTTATCTCTTCTATTAAAGCTAAAATGTATTGTTCTTCATTATAAACTGGAATTATAATAGATAGTTTTATATTATTCCCTTGGGGCATGTTTATTTAGTATTCTTTGTAATGTTCTTCTATGCATTCGTAATCTTCTTGCAGTTTCAGATACATTTCGCTTACACTGTATAAACACTCTTTGAATATGTTCCCACCTAATTCTGTCAGCCGTCATAGGATTTTCTGGTGGTGGTGGGAGAATCTCCTTAGAATTTGTCAAAGCATCATAGATTTGGTCTATTTCGGCTGGTTTAGGTAGATAGTCTATTGCCCCTGATTTGATAGCTGCTACTGCTGTTGCTATGTTTCCATAACCTGTCAATAGTAAAGATTTTGTTTGAGGGCTTATTTTTTGTATTTGTTTAACTAATTCCAAACCAGAACCATCTTCTAGACGCATATCCACTACAGCAAAATCAAAACTTGACTCATTTACCATTTTAATTGACTCATTGAAACTTGGAGATGACTGAACATTAAAGCCTTTTTTTTCCAATGATCTTGATAATCTCTCTCTAAATGGGAGATCATCATCAACAATAAGCAATTTTCTAATCATATATCTAAGATAGAGTTGTCAAAATTTATTTCAACAACTGCATGATTTTCCTCTGAATTATAAAAAAAAATTTTTCCACCCATATTTTCAATAAGATTTTTAGATATAAATATTCCTAATCCCATACCTCGATTATTTTTAGATATATATGGATCACCTAATTTATCTATTATATCTTTTGGAAATCCATTACCATCATCTGATATTTTTATTATTACATTATTTTTTAAATAATTTAATTCAGCTGATACAGATTTTTTTGAATGGGAGATGGCGTTTTGAATTATATTTCCCAATGCATACATAATTTCATCTTTAAAGTTTATTTCAAACTGATTTTCATCATTAATTTCTAATATATTTAATTCTTTAGTTTTATTAAATTTGTCAAAATTAATTTTTATAAGATCACTAATTTTTACTTTTTCTAAAAATTTATCTTTTAACTTAAGTGGGTTTTGTGATAATTTTTTTAGAATTTGTTTGCATCTTTCTGCTTGAGATTTTAACAATTTTATATCTTTTGATATGTTCTTATCTTCATTTAACTTTTTATCCTTAATTAAGTCATTTAAAATTAAAAAAATTGTATTTAAGGGAGTTCCTAATTCATGTGCAGTTGCTGCACTTAATGATCCAATTTCAGTAATCTTTTTTTGATTAAGTATTTGAAGTTTAGATACTGATAATGCATTAGATATATTCCTAGATGAACTTGCAAATAAATATGCATAAATTGCAATAAATATTACAGTTATTATCAAAGAAGTGACTAAACCAAAGTTATATATTTCAGGTAAATTAAATTCATTTCCAAGGTCTAGAGGAATAAAATAAAAATTTAGTGTTATTATAATAACAATTGATATTGATGATAATACTACAGTTAATAAAGCTGGTAAGTATGATGCTGAAGTAATTACTGGTGCTAATATTAATATTGAAAAAGGATTTATTATTCCTCCTGTTAAGAAAAGCAAAATGCCCAATTGCATAGTATCAAACAGAAGAAATAAGAAAGCCTTTAAATTACTAATGGTTTTATTTTTCCTCTCTTCTAGGTATGAGTAAAAATTAATAGCAACAGATAATAAAATTATTATTAATGCTTCAAAAAAAGGAATATCAATTCTAATTATATAAGTAACAAAAAGTATAGCTAGCAGTTGGCCTAATATTGCAATCCATCGAATTTTAATTAAATTCCCAAGTAGTATTGTATTCATTTAGATTTATGTATCTAAATTTGCTACTTTAAGAGAATTTTCTGAAATAAATTTCTTCCTTGCCTCAGTCTCACCACCCATAAGATCTTCAAAGGCTTTATTTGCTGCATCAACTTCATTAATTTTAACCAAAAGAAGTATCCTCTCATTTTTATCTAGTGTTGTTTCCCAAAGTTGATCAGGATTCATTTCACCTAAACCTTTATACCTATTTATTTGTACACCAGACTTACCAATATCTAAAATTTTATTAATAAGATCCAGTGGTCCATATATTTTAAATTGCTCATTTTTATTCTCAATTGTTCCTGAGCCATTTTCCTTTAGTCTATAAAAGTTTTCCATGAGCGCGTCTCTAATTTCATTAAGAGCTTTAGCTTCAGGGGTTACAATAAAATTTTCATCTATAGTAAATCTTTCAGTAAAACCTCTTATAGTTCTTTTAATATTTATTAAATTTTTTGAGTATTCTACTATCCAATTTTTTTCTGAAATATTAGAAATTAAATTTAATCTTTGTTGAAGATATTTAGCTATCTCAGAACCTATAGCCTCATCATTTAGGTTTCTTTGGTCAAAAGCTCTTACAATTGCAGCATGCTCAATAATATTACTATTATCCACCCTTCTCATTAAGGGCAATACTAAACTTTTAGTTTTTTTAGAGAGATATATAATTTCTTTAAGTTGATTACCTGCAATTTGATCATTTTGCGTATTTCGAAAGATTGTGTTTTTAAGACCTTCTTCAATCAAATATTCTTCTAAGTTGTTTTCATCTTTTTTGTAAACAGTAGAATTACCTTTTTTTATTCGATATAATGGTGGTTGAGCAATATATAATCTTCCTGCATCAATAATTGGTTTCATGTGACGATAGAAAAAAGTTAATAAAAGAGTCCTGATATGGCTACCATCAACATCGGCATCAGTCATGATAATTATTTTATGATATCGCATTTTTTCAAGATCGAATTTTCCTTCAATTTTATTTTGATCAATATCATCAGTTGGATTACCAACACCACCACCAATTGCAGTGATTAATGTTCCAATTTCATTACTGGTTAAAACTTGCTTATCGTTTGCTCTTTCTACGTTAAGTATCTTGCCTCTTAGTGGTAAGATGGCTTGATTTTTTCTATCTCTTCCTTGCTTGGCAGATCCACCAGCTGAGTCACCCTCTACTATAAATAACTCAGAAAATTCAGGATTTTTTTCTTGGCAATCTGCTAATTTACCCGGTAATGAAGTATTTTCTAATCCTGTTTTTCTTCTTGTTAATTCTCTTGCTTTTCTTGCTGCCTCCCTAGCATTAGATGCTTCAATTATTTTATCTATGATTTTTTTTATTTCACCAGGATTTTCTTCCATCCATTGTTCAATTTTACTTAAACTTATCGACTCTATTACTGGCCTCACTTCAGATGATACTAGTTTATCTTTTGTTTGACTTGAAAATTTTGGATCTGGTAGTTTGACAGAAATTATACAAGTTAACCCTTCTCTAGAGTCATCTCCTGTTACTCCTTGTGAATTTTTTGAATTTTTGTTAACAAAATTGACAATTGATCTTGTTAAGGCGCCTCTAAAACCTGCTAAATGAGTTCCTCCATCTCTTTGAATAATATTATTAGTAAAGCATATAGTGTTTTCGTGATAACTATCAGTCCATTGAAATGAACATTCAATAGATATATTATTTTTGTTACCTTTAAATGATATAGGTTGACTATTGATAACATTTTTACCTTTATTTAAAAATTTTACGTACTCTTCTATACCTCCATCATATTTAAAGTTAATTAATATTTCATTTGAAAGCCTTCTATCAATGAGATTTATACTTACACCTGTATTTAAAAATGCAAGTTCCCTTAATCTTTTTTCTATAGTTTTAAAATTAAATTCAATATTCTTAAAAATATCTTTTGTAGGTAAAAAAGTTAATTTTGTCCCTGTAAAAAATTCATTATTTTTTTTTATAGAATTACCTATTTCATTTAATTCTTTTGTTACAACTCCATTGCTAAATTCTAAGTTATAAATTTTACCATCTCTATTTATTTCTAAAACAAGATATTCAGATAATGCGTTAACTACTGAAACGCCAACACCGTGTAAACCTCCAGAAACTTTATAGCTATTTTGATCAAATTTACCTCCTGCATGAAGTTCAGTCATAATTAATTGAGCAGCAGGCACTTTTTCTATTTTATGAATATCTACCGGTATTCCCCTTCCATTATCAGTAACAGTAATTGTGCCATCAGAATTAAGAATTACATCTATATTATCACAATAGCCTGCTAAAGCCTCATCAATTGAATTATCAAGAACCTCATAAATCATTTGATGTAAACCTGAGCCGTCATCAGTATCACCTATATACATTCCAGGCCTTTTTCTAACCGCCTCTAAACCTTTTAGAACCTTGATTGAGTCAGAAGAATATTCAGTATTCATATGGTTGTTATATTACAAAAATGAACATTTGTTGATATAAAAGAAAATAAACTTTTATCTGTACCAGTGAGGAAGAATTGCATATCAAAATTGTTAATCATGTCTAGTAAAATGTTTCGATTATAAAAGTCTAAATGAGAGCATATTTCATCTAATAAAATTATTGGTTTAATTTTTTTTGTATTTATTAAATAATTACATTGCGCTAATATAATCATTAAAACTATAGTTTTTTGTTGACCTGTAGATAATTGAGATGCATCAAAATTTTTATTTATTTTAATTACTATATCTGATTTGTGTGGGCCTACTTTAGTTCCTCCTATTTTTTTATCTAATTCTCTTGAATTGGATAATGACATTAAATATTTTTCTAAATTGAGATTTGAACTATAAAAATTGTCATGAATTTTTAAATTTATATCAAATTTATAATTATTTAAACTATTGAGAAAATTAATTTGATTATTTAATATTTTTAATTGAGAATTCCTTAATTCATATATTTTTAAGCCTAGTATAGATATTTCATTTTCTATAATATTAATCCAATTTGTATCAATTGGACTATATTGTAGAATTTTACTTCTTTCTAATATATTTTTTTTATACTTATTAATTAATTTATTGTATTCTTTGTTATAAGAAAAAATTAATCTATCTATAAAATTTCTTCTCGAAGCTGGAGTTGACTGAAATATTCTTTCCATTTCAGGGAGAAAAATCAAAAAAGATAATGATGAATTTAATATATTTAGAGTTTCATTTGAAGTTTCATCATTAACTTTAATATATTTTTTAAATTTTTCATCTTGAAAATTTGTAGATACCTCTAAATCATAATCAATTCTATTTATTTCTAGAATACTCTTTATTAAAAATTTTGTTTGATTTTTATAGATTAAGTTTTGTATTTGAGAATTTCTTATTCCTCTTCCTTTCGAAAGTAGAGAGATAGCTTCAATGATATTAGTTTTACCACTGCCATTATGTCCATAAAAAATATTTGTTTTATCATTAAAACTTAATTCAAAATTTTGAAAATTCCTAAAATTGTTTAATTTAATTGCTTTTACTATTGCCAAATTATTTAAACTCTCATTGGCATTAAGACATATATTAGTTTGGGGTTAGATTTTTCCTGGGCTGTTATTGGAGAAGATCCATCTTTAAGATTTAAAGTTACTATTTCATCTTCTAAATTATTTACAATATCCATTATGTACTTTGAGTTAAAGCCTATTTCAAGTTCATCTCCATTATAATCTAAATTTAAATCTTCAGTTGCAGTACTATTATCATTATTAATAGTATTTAAGTTTATTACATTCTTTAAAAATTTAAATTTAATAACTGGAGATTTATCATTAGCAATTGTACTAACTCTATCTACAGCTGATAAAAGACCATTCCTATTTACTTCAACCGTATTGGTATTATCTTTAGGAATAACTCTTTTATAATCAGGGAATGTTCCATCAATTAACTTAGATACAAATATTAAATTTCTTATAAAAAAAATAATTTTGCTAGAGCTTACAATAATTTCAATATCTTCATCTAGATCTGATAACAATTTAGATAATTCATTTATTGTTTTCTTTGGAATTATTACCCCAATTACTTGGTCAATTTTTTGATTTATTTCATGACTAAATTTGGCTAAACGATGCCCATCAGTACCTACCAAAGTAAGATTAGTTTTATTATTTTCCACAAAAACATTAAAGTAAAGTCCATTTAGAAAGTAGCGAGTTTCCTCATTTGAAATTGCAAACCTTGTTTTGTCGATTAATTTAAATAAAATACTTGAATTTACATTTATGTTCACACCTTTGTTTTGTTTATCAATAATTGGAAAATCTTCTTTAGGTAAACAAGCTAGAGAAAATCTAGAGCCACTGGCTCTTAGAGTTAATATTTTACCATTATTAGAAATAACTTCCAGATCACAATTATCATCTAATTTCCTTACTACATCATAAAACATCTGTGAATTTATTGTTGTCGAACCATCCTCAAGAACATTGCAATCAAGCTTTTCAATAATAGAAATGTCCATATCAGTTGAAGATAAAATTAAGCTGTTATCTTTGGCCTCTATTAAAATATTTGATAAAATAGGTAGTGTATTTTTTTTATCTACAATTCCCTGTAAATGAGTTAGGCATTTAAACAAATTAATTTTAGAAATCTGAAACTTCATAATCGAAATATATGATAATTTAATTTAAGAATCTATAAGTCTTTTTAATAACTCAAGATCTTCATTAAAATTTACATCAGCTAATTTTAATTCCTCTATCTTTTTTACTGCATGCATTACAGTAGTGTGGTCTCTACCTCCAAATTTTCTTCCAATTTCAGGTAATGATCTAGAAGTTATAGATTTTGCTAAATACATAGCAATCTGCCTTGGTCTTGCAACTGACCTTGACCGTCTTGGAGAGTGCATATCGGTGATTCTAATATTAAAGTGTTCTGCTACCTTTTTTTGTATTTCTTCGATTGTAATTTTTTTATTTGATGACTTTAGCAAGTCTTGAAGTACAAGTTGAGCAGTTTCAATTGTAATGGGGGTACCTACTAAAGTTGCATGGGCGACCAATCTATTTAAAGCACCCTCCATTTCTCTTACATTTGAAATTATTCTATGAGATAAAAATTCAAGAACTTTAGGGGGAATTTCCACTCCTCTTTTTTGTGCCTTCTCAATTAAAATTCCAAGTCTAAGCTCATAAGTAGTTGGATGAATATCTGCAACCAAACCACAACCTAATCGAGATTTTAACCTTTCTTGAACACCATCTAAATCTGTAGGTGATTTATCTGCTGAAATTACAATTTGTTTATTTTGTTCAATTAATGCATTAAATGTATGAAAAAATTCTTCTTGAGTATTATCTTTGCCACTGATGAATTGTACATCATCTATCATAAGAACATCAATTGATCTAAATTGTTCTTTGAATGCTGAAGTATCTTTATATCTAAGAGCTCTAACAAACTGATACATAAATTTTTCAGCTGATAGATAAATTACTTTTCTATCAGGTTGATTTTGTTTAATTTTCCATCCCATAGCGTGCATCAAATGAGTTTTACCCAATCCTACACCACCACATAAAAAAAGAGGATTAAAAGTGATTTTATCGGCTTCAGAGACTCTTTGAGAAGCAGCAAACGCTAACTCATTTGGTTTTCCAACAACAAAATTGTCAAATGTGAAACGAGGATCAAGTGGTGCACCAAACTCATTGGGGTATGTAGATGTCTGATTTGATCTAACATCTAGTGTTGACTTCCAATGGTTATCTGTACTTTTAATTGTTCTTGTTGTTCCTGGAACGATTCTTCCACCAGTTGGCTTAACAACAAATTTTATAACATCTATAGACTTGATAAATTTTTTTGTTTCATTTTTAATTTTATCTGAATAATTATTTACAATCCAATCTCTTAAAAATTTTGTTGGAACTGAAAAAGTAATTGTAGTTTCTTGTACAGAAACATAGTTTAGGTGTTTTAACCAATTATTATATGCTGTTTCACCAACAGTTTTTTTTAAATCTTTTTTTAGAGAGGACCACTTATTTTCATCAAATGTAATTACGTTATTGTCCATTGTCCCCCTAATAGACGATTTTTAATTATTTAATCTTACGCAAAAAACCTAAAGTCGCAAAATTAATCACCAAATTAATTATGTTAATGAATACCCTTTAAGTATTTTTAGCAAGAAGAAAAGTAAAAAAAAATAAAAAAAATTAATTATTTTTCAATTTGTTTTGATAGAGAGGATAACTTTCTGGATATATTTTCTTTTTTAAATATCCCTTTTTTAGCGGCTTTTGCTAATATAGAGTTTACTTCACTGAAAGATTTTAGAATATCTTCCTTATTATTTGATTTAACAGAAGAATTAAACTTGTTTAGTGCGGTTCTAAACTTTGATAGATGTTGAGAATTAATAGCATTTTTTACTTTATTTTGCTTCGATCTTTTTTTAGCTGATAAATGATTTGCCATATGGAGGCTATAAATTCAAAATTATTTAAGTCAATTAAATAAAATAATAAATTATTTGATATTTTGAATTTCAGGGCAATAGAAAGTTGAGCGTCCATACTGAACTATCTTTAAAATAGTATGTTTGCCTATTTTCTTACCTTCTTTGTTATAAACTTTAAAATTCTTTTGAAAATTACCCAAGGTACCGTCTGCAGACCTGTAATCTCTTATACTAGATCCTCCAGATTTTATTGCTTTTCTCAAAATCTTACGAATTGACAATATTAGTAACATTATGTGACTAATTTTTAATTTTTTTCCAGCCATAAGTGGTGAAATCTTAGCATCAAATAAAATTTCTGAAGCATATATATTACCTATTCCTGAAATAATTCTTTGATTTAACAATATTTGCTTGATTGGCACATCAGATTTAAAAATTTTATTAAACAAATACTGATGATCTAGTTTTTTACTAAGGGCATCTTCTCCTAGACTGAGAATATATTTCTTGTTTTTTAAGTTTGAGGACTCCACTATATCTATAAATCCAAATTTCCTTGGATCGTTGAAAATAACGATTTTTTTATTACTTAATGAAATTTGAAAATGATCATGTTTTTCACAATTAAATTTTTTAACAAATAATTTCAACCTTCCTGACATTCCCAAATGAATTATTAAAGAAAAATTATTATCAAGTTCAAATACAATATACTTTGCTATTCTTTTGATATTGGATATCTTAGAATTTAGTAGCTTTTTTTTTATAGTTAATGGTATTTTAAATCTAAGTTGTTTTGTATGAATAAATACTTTAAGGAT
>MDTB01168401.1_pt1 | contig 12326 bp, 12 predicted proteins | sample 811161 | NCBI WGS metagenome assembly MDTB01 (sample SAMN05326650, study PRJNA326480) | marine metagenome | isolation source: seawater | place: Mediterranean Sea | collected 2009 | reverse complement strand
TTTCTTAATGTGACGAAGTCAACGGTTTTTACCAATAAAAACAATATCTTTTTTATGCGGTATCATGTTACCGCATTTTTGAGCGAGCCTAATCGCCGGCCACCTGAAAGCAAATCATCCCTTGCAAGCGCTCGCCACTGGCAAGCAGTCGTAAACCACCGTCAGGCAGCCCGCAAGCTGCCGCATTAAAGCCGTTTACCGCATGGCTGACAGGTTCAACACAAAAGAAGTCATCGGCCGGCGGCGTAAAAATCACCAAATCGGAGAACATACGATCTGCGCGGATCTCCATATCCGGCCGGTCGCCCGGCCACGTTATCACCGCCGAGCCTGACCAGCCCCCAAAGCCGACATCGAGCCCTGCCGGCAAGGCGGCTTTGCCGGCGTTCGGAAAATCCTCTGGCAATGCTTCCGGCCGATGCGGAATCCGGCTGTCGTCGGACCGCCAGATATGTGTCAACGGCGCCGTTAAACGGACCCCCTTTGGCGCTGGGAAATACGGGTGTAGCCCCAGACCGGCAGGCATCGGCAAATGATCATGGCGGTTTTCCACGGCCAGTGACCAGCTGAGGCCGGCGGCGTTTAGCTGCAGCTGCATGTCTGCCCGATAGGGCCAAATCCAGCCGCCATCACCGGCCCGGTGGGCATAGGTAAGATGAATGAAATCGCCAGCAATATCGGTCACCTGCCATGCATGGTGGCGGCCATGACCGTGAATGGCATGCCCGCGGGCCGGCTCATTTATGGCCAGTTGATACGCCGCTTGCTCGGGCACTTTAAGCAAACCGGCGGCAATCCGATTAGAAAACGGCAGCAGCGGAAAGCAACCGCCGGCGATCGACTGTAAGGGGCCGCTGATGGCCCCGTCAACGGCACTGAAAAGATCGGTTTCGATGTTGTCCCTGTGATGCCAAAACCGCGTCACCCGGCCACCCAATTGCGGCGCAACCTCGACCCGAAGCGAGCCTGCTTGCAGGCCATGCCGCGCCACCGTGGTCATTTTGGCAGCGGCGGCAAGGAATAGGTAGTGGTCACATGGCAAACAGGGTCATCTTCTTCGCCGTCACTGAAAATCGTGACTTCACCATAGGCCAAACGCCGACCGCACTTCAGCAAGCGACCACGGGCCAGAATATCTACCGGTGATGGCCGGCGCAGGAAATTGGCGTTCAAATTGGTTGTTACCGCCATTAACTGCAGGCCGATCCGCGAGATCACACAGGCATACATGACCACATCGGCTAAGCCCATCATGACCGGCCCGGACACCGTCCCGCCCGGGCGCAGCAGATTATCTGCGCTTGCAACCGGTATGCGGGCCAGAGCCGTGCCATCGCCAATGCTCTCAAACTGCACCCCGAGTTGTCCAACATAGGGCACTTCTTCGCGGGTGATCCGTTCCATTTCCGCCGCAGTTATCTGCGCCATCGTTGATTTACTCCTGAGCGTTGTAGTGATCTAACGGTGCTACTGTGCACAAATCCAGAGGGGGGCTCAATGGCCAGCCAATTATTTTCTCCACTTTCGCTCCGTCAGCTGACCATCGCCAACCGCACCGTTGTCTCGGCCATGTGCCAATATGTTGCCAGCAACGGCAATGCCAATGATTGGCACCTGATGCATTACGGGCAACTATCCATGGGGGCCGCTGCCTTGCTGATCACCGAGGCGACTCATGTTTCCGCAGAAGGCCGAATTTCGCCGCATTGTCTGGGGCTTTATAATGATGAAAATGCCGCCGCGTTAAAGCGCATCGTTGATTTCTGCAAGCAATATGGAGTGGCAAAACTTGGCGTTCAATTGGCCCACGCCGGCCGTAAAGCGTCAACGCACCGGCCGCTTGACGGCGGCAAACCTGTGGCTGCTGCCGATGGTGGCTGGCCAACCGTGGGGCCGTCAGCCACCGGTTACGGCGATTGGCCTGCAGCCAGCGCCTTAGATGACGCCGGCCTTGCCCGCGTCAAGCAAGAGTTTGTGGCAGCCACTCTGCGCGCCGAGACACTTGGCTTTGATTTGGTCGAATTACATGGCGGGCATGGCTATTTGTTACATCAGTTTGTGTCGCCGCTGGCCAATCAACGCAATGATGGTTACGGCGGCAGCCTGGACGGCCGGTTGCGCTTCCCCATGGAGGTATTTGAGGCATGCCGCGCCGTTTGGCCAAAAGAAAAACCCATGGGCATGCGCTTTTCGGCAACCGACTGGGTCGACGGTGGCTTCGACTTAGACCAAGCGATTGTTTACGCCCAGGGCCTAAAAGATCTTGGCTGTGATTTTGTCGATGTCACCACTGCCGGCCTTGATCCACGTCAAAAGATAACTGTTGGGCCGGGCTATCAAGTACCCTTTGCGGAGCGGATTAAAGCCGCAACAGGCCTGCCGACCATGGCCGTTGGGATGATCTATGAGGCGGCCCAGGCCGAAGCAATCATTGCCAATGGCCAAGCAGATATGATCGCAATGGCACGGGCGGTGATGGATGATCCGCGGTGGATGTGGCATGCCGCCCGCGAACTTGGCGCTGAAGCTCCTTATCCGGCGCAATATATCCGCTGCAGTCCGTCAACCTGGCGGACCGGCTGATCCCCTGGCATTTTTAATCGGCGGCCGTATAATGGCACCATGACGGCAACGGAAAATCATGAGTTAACTCGTTATAACAGTCCCTCAGCGGAAAGTCTTGAGCGGCGGCTTGAAAGCTTGCGGCAGCAACGCCAACGGATTTTTCAAGAGCTACGTGCTTACCCACCGCAGGTGGCAGGCTGTGATCTGCATTATCAAGACTTAATCGCCCGCCGCGATGCCGTCATCGCAGCCATTAAAGCCCTTGAAAACCATACCCCTCAAGAACACAACGACCCGGCTTCAGCACGGAACCATTGACTGATTTGATCTAAGCTCGGCACCAAATAGGTCGGTCCGAGGGCTTCAATCGCCGGTTTTTCCTGCGGCTCGGCGACCAAGGCAGCCGTTGGCATACCTGCTGCCAATCCGCCGAGGATGCCGGGACGGCTATCTTCGATCACCAAACAGTCCGCCGGCGCTACCCCCAGGGTGCGGGCCGCCAGCAAAAAAAGATCCGGTGCAGGTTTCGGCTGATCGACCATGTCTGACGAGAAAATATGGCCATTAAACAGATCCCATAGTCCGGTGATCCCCAAGGTAACCCGCATTTTTTCAAGCGGCCCGTTAGAGGCCACACAGATCGGGATGCGCCGCGCCTGAATCGTCGCAATCAGTTCAACAACACCGGCGACAGGTTGTAATTCTTGGCGGAACGCCACGTACATCGCCGCATAAAGTTTGGCAATCCAGTCACTGCCAAGGGATCGGCCAAGCTGCTCTTCGATCACCGCTTGTAAGGATTTGAAACGCCCACCTTTGAAGCGCCGCAAAGAGTCTTCAGCGGTTAGCGGATAGCCTGCTTTTGAGACCATTTCAGCAAAGACACGATTGGCGATCGCCTCGCTTTCGACCAGAACGCCGTCACAATCAAAAATCACCAAAGCCGGCAACAGACCATTGTTCATAATCTAAGCAACCCAGGTAATTGTTTCATATCGGTGAACTCAACGGCGGCGCCGGCGGCATGTAAACTGCCAGCAACACCATCGGCAACATAGCCAAGCACCCGCATGCCTGCAGCGACCCCACCGGTCACGCCGGTAACGGTATCTTCGATCACCGTGATGCGTGCCGGCGGGACGGCGAAATCAGCTGCCGCCTGCAAGTAAATGTCAGGTGCCGGTTTCGGCTTACCCAGATCATGGGTTGAATAGATCCGTCCTGCAAAGCTGGCGGCCAAGCCGACCTGTTGCAAGTTCAACTCAATCCGCTGACGACGACTTTGGCTGACCACACAATTTGGCATACCGGCCGCCATCACCGCAGCAACCGCGGCGACGGCACCGGGAATCGCGGTGAGTTCTTCGTCCAAAGCCTGCGTTGTGCGTTGCCGCAAGCGGGGCGCCCAATCGGCCGGAAGCGGACGGCCTAATTGGGCCTCAATAAGCGGCCTGCTTTGCTCCAACGTCAGGCCTTTATGGGCAGCCATGGTGGCTTCAAGCGTGGTTTTTAAGCCCAAGGCTTGCAGCTCTGCGGTGACCACGCGAAAAACCGGTGGTTCGCTGTCAACCAGCACGCCATCGCAGTCAAAAATGACTAAATCGGGTTTCAAAAAACTCTGCCCTTGCGGCTAAAGTTGATCCATAAACTGCAGCAAACTTGCGGTGAATTTTTCCGGTCTTTCGGCAGGAATTAAATGCCCTGCATCATCAAAAATAACTTCGGTATGATCCGCGATACGGGCCGCCAGGTCCGCCTTATCTGCCTCTACCCGAAAAACCCGATCATACAGACCGGTCATTGACAGAACCGGAACATCTAACGCTTCATATGGCAGATCCCAATCTGTCGCCAATGACTGCGCCAGCAATTGGAAAAGCCCATCATCCGGGTCGCCCGCCGTATAATTGCCAAAAACAGCTCCCTCGCGGGCGCTTGCCAGCATATCCGGGTTGACCAAATGCGGCAGGTTCATCTCCATAACCAATTGGCTACCGCCAAGGGTTGCCGCAGCGACCATGGCATTATTGATCCAGTCTAGTCGGACACCAGGCTTGCGTAAGGTGTTAATGAAGACCAAAGCATCTGCCGCCGCACCGCGAAGCCGCGCTTGCGCGGCAAATAGCCCGCCGATTGACAGACCGACAAGGATGGGCCGCGGCGGTGCAACAGCTGCCAATAAGGCGACCAGATCAGCGACAATAACATCAGGCTTAGCATCGTCCGGGCCGCCATATCCGCTTAAGGCTTGGCCCCGAAAGTTATAACATAAAGTGCCGTGACCTCGGGCGTGCAGCGCTGTCGCTATGGCCGCCGTCTGCCACATTTCGGTGCTGCCCGTCAGGGCATTCACAAAGACGACGCAGCGCCCGTCGGATGCGCTTGGCGCCACATAGTCGTAATATATGGACTGGCTGTCGGTGACTTGATGAAATGCCATTTTTTGCTCTCCCTCAAAATTAAAAATAACGAAATTTCATCATTCTGCAAACCACCTACCGGTTGCCGCTTGCGGGCAACCCTTGATTAGGTTAACCGCAGCAGCATGGAAATTTTAATTGATATTGTTTTGCCTGTTTTCGGCCTGATGCTGGTCGGTTATCTGGCCACAAAGGCAAAGCTATTTAGCGCCGAGTCGGCGCGCGGATTGTCGTTATTTGTTTTTAACTTCGCGATCCCGGTTCTGTTATTCCAGTCCGTCAGCCAGGCCCGCCTGCCAGATCCGTTCGAGTGGAATTTTGTGCTCAGCTATTATTTAGGATGCGCCGGCGCTTGGGCGCTCGGCTTTCTGTTGAGCCGGCTGATCTTTGCCGGTCACTACACCACATCGGTTTTGGCCGGCATGACGGCAGGGTTTGCAAACACCGTCATGTTAGGCATTCCGTTGGTGCTGACAGCCTATGGCGAGGCTGGTGCCGTGCCGCTGTTCATTATTATTTCCCTGCATTCCATGCTGTTAGTCGGCGCAGCGACGGTTCTGGTTGAAGGGGGCCAGCGCGGAACTGGAAAAATCTTCTCAATTCCCCTGAACATCGTCCGCGGCTTAATCAAAAACCCCATCATCATTGCACTGCTGTTGGGCTATATTGCCAATAGCCTGGACCTTGAGACGCCACGACCGCTTGACCAAATTGCCGATATGTTGGCGGCGGCGGCCCTGCCCTGCGCGATCTTCTCGATGGGGGCGTCACTTGCAGCCTATCGTTTGCAAAGCGCAATCGTGCCGGCAACCACATGGACATTTTTAAAACTGGTCATCCATCCGGCTTTGGTTTGGCTGCTGGCAACCTATGTTTTTGACGTGCCGCCCTTATGGCGCGATGTCGCCGTTGTGATCGCCGCCTTGCCGGTGGGTATTAATGTCTATCTTTTGGCGCAACGCTATGACACCGGGCAAGCAGCGACAGCATCGGCCTTAGTGCTGTCGGCAGCGGCATCTTTCGGCACCGTTGCGATTGTTATGAACTTGCTCGGCACCCGGGTTTAATGGGCGGCGATGGGATCGAATTTCTTGCATTTCGGTGCAGATTGTCGATTGTAGCAGGCTGCTGCCGCGAAAATTACGGTCACTTATCGTTTGTTCTGATCGTTCAGTGGCGCATCTCACCGTTTAAGGAGGTTGATCAATGTCCTCATCGCCCGGTTCTGCCGCTGCAGACGCACCAGCCTATGTTTTACGAGACGATGCAAACGGCATTGCCCGTTTAACGCTTAATCGTCCCGCCGCCCGTAATGCTTTGTCGATGGAAATGATGGCCAGCCTGATTGAGGTTCTCGGTGACATCGCCGACGATAAAACAATCAAATGCATTATTCTAAGCGCTAATGGACCGGGATTTTGTGCCGGTCATGACCTCAAGCAATTGATGGGGCATAAAGGCGATGTCGCCTATTACCGGCAGGTTTTTGAGCGCTGCTCGCAGCTGATGACAAGCTTGGTCCGGCAACCGCAATTGGTGATCGCGCAGGTTCATGGGATTGCCGCTGCCGCCGGAACCCAATTGGTCGCAAGCTGTGACCTGGCGATTGCCGCCGGCGATGCAAAATTTGCCCTGCCGGGGGTCAACATCGGCTTATTTTGCTCAACCCCAATGGTCGCAGTGTCTCGAAACTTGGCCCGTAAGCACGTGATGGAAATGCTGGTCACAGGTGACATGGTGACAGCCGAGCGGGCGGCTGAAACAGGCCTGATCAACAGAGTGGTCGCAGCCGATAATCTGGCCGCGGAAACCGAAACGCTGGCTGCAAAAATCGTCTCGAAATCATCGCGGACGATGAAGATTGGCAAGGAAGCTTTTTATCATCAGCTTGAGATGACGTTAGATGATGCCTATGCCTACACCGGCGAAGTGATGGCGCAGAATATGCTGGCCGCCGATGCCGAGGAAGGCATCACCGCATTTATCGACAAACGGCCGCCAACGTGGTCAGAGGATTAAGCAATGGCCGAACATGACCCACAGCCGCAAGCCGTTATTCATTGTGACTATAGTGATGACTACATCCGTGAGGCTTTAGCTGCGGTGAAGACCATTGCCATAGTCGGTGCCAGTGCAAATTGGAACCGCCCAAGCTATTTCGTGATGAAATATATGCAGCAGAAAGGCTATCGGGTGATTCCCGTGAATCCCGGCGCTGCCGGCCAGGAGATTCTTGGCGAGACGGTGGTCAGCAGCCTTTCTGAAATCGACCTTGCCGTCGATATGGTTGATATTTTCCGAGCCTCCCATGCCGCCGGGGCGTTTGCCGATGAAGCGGCCACGATTGGCGCGAAAGTTGTTTGGATGCAGCTCGGTGTGCGCGATGACGCCGCTGCCGCCCGGGCCGAGGCCGCCGGCCTTACCGTGGTGATGGATCGCTGCCCGAAGATCGAATTTAGCAGGCTGTTTGGTGAGCTTGGTTGGCATGGTTTTAATTCCCGTGTGATTTCATCTAAACGCCGCATGCCGGGCATTGCTGAAAGCACGCAACGCCAGCCGACCGATCACCAAGAAGCAGGCCGGTTCGACGGTTTTGAAACCGCAGCAATCCATGCCGGCGCAGCACCCGACCCGGTCACCGGCGCACGGGCGACGCCAATTTATCAAACAACGGCCTATGTTTTTGAAGATGCCGACCATGCGGCCTCGTTATTTAACCTGCAAACCTTCGGCAATATTTACGGCCGGCTTTCTAACCCGACCGTTGCCGTTCTCGAAGAGCGGATTGCCGCCCTAGAGGATGGCCGCGGCACCACCTGCACAGCTTCCGGCCATAGTGCACAGATGATTGCCCTGTTTCCGCTGATGGGTCCAGGCGATCACTTTATCGCCGCCAATCGCTTATATGGCGGATCAATCACGCAGTTTGGCCGAACTTTTCAAAAATTCGACTGGCACTGCAGTTTTGTGGACACCGATGATTTAGCTGCCGTCAAAGCGGCGATCACGGATCGTACCAAAGCCATCTTTGCCGAAAGCTTGGTCAATCCGGGCGGCGCTATTTCCGATATCCGTGCCCTCGCCGACATTGCCGCTGAAGCAGGGATTCCCTTGATCATCGACAACACAATGGCAACGCCATTTTTGTGCCAACCGATCAAACATGGTGCCAATATTGTTGTTCATTCGACCACCAAGTTTCTTTCCGGTCACGGCAATGCCATGGGCGGTGCGGTTGTTGATGCCGGTAATTTTGACTGGGGCGCAAGCGACCGCTTCCCATCCTTAGCAGCCCCGGAACCGGCCTATCATGGGCTGAATTTTTGGGAAACGTTTGGCGACCTTGCCTACACGACCTATGGCCACGCTGTGGGCCTGCGGGACCTTGGCCCAACAATGGCGCCAATGAATGCCTTTTTGACCATCACCGGCATTGAAACACTGGCCCTGCGGATGCAACGGCATGTTGAAAACGCCGGCGCCGTGGCGAAATTCTTAGCCGACCATCCAAAGGTTGGCTGGGTTTCCCATGCAAGCTTGCCCGATAGCCCCTTTTACCAGCGCGCGGCGCAATATATGCCACGCGGCGCCGGCTCGGTGTTTACCTTTGGAATCAACGGTGACTATGCCGCCGGGGTGCGTTTTGTCGAGCGCTGCGAGCTGCTGTCGCATTTGGCAAATATTGGCGATACCCGCTCCTTAGTGTTGCATCCGGCATCGACAACACATCGTCAATTGACCGAGGAACAGCGGGCGGCGGCAGGGGCCGGTGACGATGTTATTCGGCTATCTATCGGCCTTGAAAGCATCGCTGATATCATCGCTGATATCAATTACGCCCTGGGATAAGCAAAGCCGCCGGATGGCTATTTTGCGGTCCAGCCACCATCCAGCATTAACGGCGCACCGGTGACCAAGGATGATGCATCGGAGGCCAGGTAGACTATTGCGCCCATAACCTCCTCGATTTGACCGACCCGGCCCAACAGGATCGAGTCTTTGACCATATCTTGAAAATCTTGCTCTTGCAGGAAAGGCCGTGTCAGCGGTGTCTCAATGAAGGTTGGACAAAGGGTGTTGACCCTGATCCCATGCGCTGCCCATTCCGCCGCCATCACCTTGGTGAAGCCTTCCATGGCATGTTTGCTGGCGCAATAGACTGAGCGTCGCGGCCCGCCCACATGGCCCATCTGCGAGGACATGTTGATGATACTGCCGCCAATGCCGTCGCGCACCATGGCCCGGGCACAGCCCTGGGCGGTGAAATAGGCGGAACGAACGTTCAAATTCATAATCTGGTCAAAGTTAGCCGGCGTCACATCGAAGCAATCGGCAGGTTTATTGGTGCCGGCATTATTGATCAACACATTCACTGCCGGCCGGCTGGCAAACAGCGCCTCAACCGCCGCTAAATCCATCATGTCGCAAACAGCTAACTCGGCGTTACCACCTGCGGCGACAATTTCCGAGACAAGGACTTGCAACTCGTCGCGAGTCCGCGAGACAACCACCACATGCGCCCCTGCCGCCGCCAAAGCATGGGCCGCAGCACGCCCTAAGCCGCGGCCTGCACCGGTTACCAAGGCCCGTTGGCCATCAAGCCGAAAGCTTGGTGTTTTTGGAATATCGTCATTGCCGGTCATCTCGGAACTCCTGCGGATTTGTTGCGGCGGATGCCTTGCATTTATCGTATATCGAGGTGAGGATTAAAAGATCTGATAACCGACGCCCGAAAACCGGTGTCTCAAAAAATTTATTTCAAAACATCGTCGAATGAGGAAGACATGGCTGTTTGGCTGAAAACCGCAACAAGAACCGAAGTGCGCCAGGAAGAAAATCTCAAGGTGCGCAATACCGTCGAGGCGGCGCTTGCCGATATCGCCAACCGCGGCGATGCTGCCGTGCGCGACATGTCGGTCCAATTCGATGGCTGGGAGCGTGACGATTTTCGACTCACCCAGGCTGAAATCGACCACTGTATCGACAGCCTTAGTGAACAGGATATTCACGACATTAAATTTGCCCAAGAGCAGGTCGGCAATTTTGCCGCTCATCAACGTGCCGCTTTGCAAGATATTGAGGTTGAAACCCTTCCCGGAGTCATCCTTGGACATAAGAACATCCCGGTTAATTCGGTCGGGTGTTATGTTCCCGGCGGCAAATACCCGCTGCTTGCATCGGCCCATATGTCGGTTGTAACCGCCAAGGTCGCAGGCGTGCCCCGGATCATAACCTGTGCGCCGCCTTTCAACGGTAAACCAGCACCGGCAATCGTTGCCGCCCAGGCCCTCGCCGGGGCCGATGAAATCTATTGCCTTGGCGGTATTCAGGCGGTTGGGGCCATGGCCCTTGGCACCGACAGTATCACGCCGGTGGATATGCTGGTTGGCCCCGGCAATGCCTTTGTCGCCGAAGCCAAACGCCAGCTTTACGGTCGTGTTGGCATTGATTTATTCGCTGGCCCGACAGAAACCTTAATCATCGCTGATGAAACCGTTGATGGTGAAATCTGTGCCACCGATCTTTTGGGGCAGGCCGAACATGGCCCCACGTCCCCTGCGGTTCTGCTCACCAATTCAGAGAAACTTGCACGCGAAACCATGGAATGGGTCGAGCGGATTTTGAATTGGCTGCCCACTGGCAAAATTGCCGGTCAAGCCTGGCGCGACTACGGCGAGGTGATCGTTGCCGAGGATCTCAACGAGATGCTGAAAATTGCCGATGATATCGCTTCCGAACATGTCCAGGTGATGACCGGCGACGATGACCTGTTCCTGAATAACATGACCAATTATGGGGCCTTGTTTTTAGGTCCGCGCACCAATGTGTCCTATGGCGATAAGGTGATCGGTACCAACCACACCTTACCGACGCAAAAAGCCGCGCGGTATACAGGCGGGCTTTGGGTCGGCAAATTTTTGAAAACCTGCACCTACCAACGGGTGCTCACCAATGAAGCAAGCGCCATGGTCGGTGACTATTGTTCCAGGCTGTGTGCCTTAGAAGGCTTTGCCGGTCATAAAGAACAAGCCGACATCCGTGTCCGTCGATACGGCCCCAATAGTGCCGGCAGTTAACATGCCAGGTCGCTAGACGGGCAGATCTAGCGACCGCAGCTGGAATGGGTCATCGGTTAGGAAATTTGCCGCGCCAACCGCATCGCCCGTTGGCCCTGCCGGGCGCTATGATTGGGCATCACCAACACACAATCGTCATAGGGTGTGCGGACTTCCTTGCCATCATCAATCGCAATCACTGTGCCTTGTTGGGGGAAAACTTCCAGGCCCTTAAAGTCCTCGACGAATGAAAAGGCGGAAGATTGCGGCGCATAACCGTCGGTAACCTCTAAAAACCATTGCGGCTCGGGCTCCGGCGTTGACACATAGGCATCAAAGAAGGCTTTTGGAACAATCTCTAAGGCCCGCAAGTAATGCAGCGCGGTATCAATCGCCACCGGCCCTGTTTCTTTCGCCCAATGTTGGCCACATTCAATCAGTAAAGCTGTTTTGCCGTTGCTGCGGTCGTTAAATGGTGTGTATTCGATCAAACGCCGACCGATAACATGCCCGGAGCCACAGGCCACTGTGCGCGGATACCGCATGTCACGAGCCAATTTGCGTTCTTTGTCCAAACCGTGACACAGCATAATCGGTGCCGACAATGTCCCCATTGAATGGATATCAAGCAGGTAGTCAACCTCGCCATAGAAGGGCCGCAATGCCCGAGCACGGTTCAATTCAACCGACTGCTTTGGCCCGTCAAGCTGTTCTTCGGTCCACACCCGATTCATATCCTCGTCGACAAAGCGCGAGGCGCTGGGCCGGGCCGGGTCAAAACTGGCATAAGCCGCCGGATTCACAAAACATAGGGTCAGCTTGCCTTGAACCGGTCGCAAGTCATTTTTGAAAAACAAATCGAGGGTGATCGCACCGCAAATTTCATTGCCGTGAATCACCGCATTGATCATCACATGGGGGCCAGGCTTGCCGCTGTCAAACGTGTGCACAAAATCAACACCGGTATTGCCGTTTTTGTATATTGAGATGTCTGGGGCGACCAATTCGACCTTGTATTGTTCGGACAAAAGCATGCTCCTTCAGCGATCAAGCAAAATGTGTTCAGGCACTATTCCGACTTTCCTTAGCGCTGGCAAGAAACAGTTCTTGCTTGGCGCTGTTTTCGCAAGACAATTTGCCTTATATTACGGTTATGGTTGGTAGGTTCAAGATAGCAGCGCAAGATCAAAGGGTCGGCTCCTGATGAGGGTTGCTGCGGCCAACACCTGGCATTTCGGCCTTTTACTGGTGCTGTTGCTGGCACTACCGAGCCTTGGCATGGCAG
>MDTB01057168.1_pt1 | contig 12326 bp, 10 predicted proteins | sample 811161 | NCBI WGS metagenome assembly MDTB01 (sample SAMN05326650, study PRJNA326480) | marine metagenome | isolation source: seawater | place: Mediterranean Sea | collected 2009 | reverse complement strand
TATGGCATGGGAGAATCTGGTGAAGGCCAGAACACCACCCACAGCCAGAAGAAGATTACGGACGAATCATTGTTGGAATTTCGTGACCGATTCCGAATTCCCCTTGAAGACGAAGCCGTGCTCGCCTGTAAGTTTTTTCACCCGGGTGATGACAGTCCCGAGGTGCGCTACCTTAAAGAACGCCGCACCGCCCTTGGCGGGAGTCTGCCAGCCCGGGCCGACAAAGCCCCTGCTCACGAAACGCCGGATTTGTCGCTCTTCCAGTCCCAACTCGAGGGCAGCGGTGATCGTGAGATTTCCACCACGATGGCGTTTGTCAGGCTCCTCACGGCCCTTACCCGGGACAAAACTCTGGGCCGCTATGTGGTGCCGATTGTCCCTGATGAATCACGCACCTTCGGCATGGAGGGCATGTTCCGCCAGCTGGGCATCTACGCACCGGAAGGGCAACTGTATCTTCCCGAAGACGCAGATCAGCTGATGTATTACCGCGAAGATATTAAGGGTCAGGTACTGCAGGAGGGAATCACCGAAGCCGGTGCCATGTCCTCGTGGATTGCGGCAGCGACCGCCTACAGCACTCATGGCATTGCCATGATTCCTTTTTATATTTTTTATTCTATGTTTGGCTTGCAGCGAGTGGGTGATCTTGCCTGGGCCGCGGGCGATCAGCAGGCCCGAGGATTCCTGATTGGCGGTACTGCCGGACGAACCACTCTCGCCGGCGAAGGTCTTCAGCATCAGGATGGCCATAGCCTGTTGATGGCGGCGAGTATTCCAAACTGCGTCTCTTACGATCCCGCCTTCAGTTATGAGCTGGCCGTGATCGTGCACGACGGGGTGCGCCGGATGTATACCGAGCAGGAAAACGTTTTCTATTACATCACCGTGATGAATGAGAATTACGCACACCCACCCATGCCTGAAAACGTCAGGGACGGAATCCTTCAAGGTCTATACCGGCTGCGTCAGGCTCCGCGGGGACGCAAAGCCGCACCCCGGGTCCAGCTTTTCGGCAGCGGGACCATATTGCGTGAGTCCATGGAGGCTGCCCAACTGTTGGAACAGGACTTCGGTGTGCTGGCCGACCTGTGGAGCGTGACCAGCTACAGTGAACTGGCGCGACAGGGTCGCGAAGCCACGCGCTGGAACCGGCTGCATCCGAACGAACCTGCACGGCCAGTGTACGTTAGCGAACAGCTCGCCGACGCCGATGGACCCGTCATCGCTGCAAGCGACTACAACCAGGCTCATGCCGATCAGATTCGGGAATTCATCAGTGGACGGCGCTATCTGGCGCTGGGCACCGATGGTTACGGCAGAAGCGGAACCCGCGAGCAGTTGCGGCAGTTTTTCGAGGTGGATCGATTCCAGATTGTGCTCGCCGCATTGTCCACGCTGGCCGATGAAAATGCCCTGCCCCGATCGACGGTGACCGATGCCATCAACCGATACTCTCTGAACCCGGAAAAGCCGGATCCGGCCTTTGAATAAACCGCGCCCGTTATGAGCGATTCTCAAGATATTCTTGTCCCCGATATCGGCGATTTTGACAATGTCGATGTCATTGAAGTGCTGGTGACCCCCGGAGACGTGGTCGATGTTGAGTCACCCCTGATTACCCTTGAGAGTGACAAGGCGACGATGGATGTCCCCTCACCGGTGGCCGGCACAGTGACTGAAGTCCGTATTGCAGTCGGTGACCAGGTCACTCAAGGGACTTTGGTTGCCAGGGTGGAAGCGCCAGACCCGACTCCAGAAACCACCGCGGCGGCCGCGGCTGAAAAGGCGCCGCAGAGCGAGGCGGATTCTGCGCCTGCGCCCCAACCGCCCGCCCCAGAACAAGTCGATCCGGTCGCGGTGGTCGCGCCGCGACCACCGCCTTCGCTGCCCCCGGCAGTCGAATCAGATGATGAATCGTTACCCCACGCGAGTCCCGCCGTGCGGAGATTTGCGCGAGAACTCGGTGCCGATCTTTCAAAGATCAGCGGAACCGGTACCCATGGCCGAATCCTGACGGATGACGTACAGACCTTTATCAAATCAGCGCTATCACAAGGGGCTGCTCCTGCACAACCCGCTTTGGGTATACCGGCTGTGCCCGAGGTGGATTTCGCTCGCTGGGGTCGGGTTGAGACTCAGCCACTTTCCAGGATCAAAAAGATCTCGGGGCGCCATCTGCACCGGGCCTGGCTTAACGTACCTCATGTCACTCACCACGACGAAGCAGACATTACGGAACTCGAGGACTTTCGAAAAACCCTCAAGAACGAAAGCGCCTACGCTGAGGTTCGTATTACTCTGCTGGGTTTCGTCATCAAGGCGTTGGCGAGCGCCATGAAAACGTTTCCGCTTATCAACGCTTCACTGTCCCCGAATGGTGAAAACCTGATTCTCAAGCACTACTTTCACATCGGTGTGGCAGTAGATACTGAAAACGGTCTGGTCGTACCAGTACTGCGGGACGTAGATACCAAGGGTATTCTGGAGCTTGCCAGCGAACTCGATGACCTGAGTGCACGCGCCCGCGGTGGGAAACTTAAGCCTGAGGAGATGCAGGGCGGTTGCATCAGCATCTCCAGCTTGGGCGGCATTGGCGGCACCGCCTTTACACCCATTGTTAACAGTCCGGAAGTCGCTATTCTGGGAATCACCCGGGCGCAGATCAAACCACGCTGGGATGGAAGTAATTTTCAGCCGCGGCTTATGCTACCGCTGGATCTCTCCTATGATCACCGGGTCATCGACGGCGCAGAAGCCGCACGGGTTACCGCTTTTATCGTGTCGGCGCTTGAAGACTCGCGAAGACTGTTGCTCTAAGCCGTGACTGCCTAGGCCCTCTGTGAACGATACCGTACTCACCGTCTGCGTGCCCAATATCGGCGACTTCGAGAACATCGATGTGATCGAGGTGCTGGTAACGCCAGGGGATGCCATCGAGGTCGAAACACCACTGATCACCCTCGAAAGCGACAAGGCAACCATGGATATCCCCTCACCAGTGGCCGGAGAGATTCTGGAAGTCCTGGTACCGCAAGGCGGGCAGGTCGCTGAGGGAGACCCGGTGGCCAAGGTCATGATCCAACCCCAGGCATCGCCAACACCGTCTTCCGACGCTACACCGGTAAAAGACGCGACCCCTTCTACGCCAGATCCTCGGGATCAGCCAGACGCAGACACGTCCGCGGGTGAAGCCTTCGACCTGGCAGTACTCGGCTCCGGACCCGGCGGTTATACCGCGGCATTTCGTGCAGCCGACCTGGGTCTTAAGGTCTGTCTGATTGAACGTTATTCAACGCTGGGTGGGGTCTGCTTGAATGTCGGCTGTATCCCCTCCAAAGCATTGCTGCATGCGGCGCGGGTGATCGAAGAAACCCGGGAGATGCGTGCTCATGGTATTGATTTTGGTGAACCCAAAATTGACCTTGCACAATTAAGCAGTTGGAAAGACAAGGTCGTCAGCCAGCTGACCAGCGGACTCTCAGGCCTTGCAAAAAAGCGCAAAGTACAAGTGATCACGGGCACGGGTCGATTCGAATCGCCGCACGAGTTGATCGTTCTGAATGACCACGGCGAAGAACGCGTCCGCTTTCGCCAGGCGATTATTGCTGCTGGATCACAGGCGATGACACTACCCGGCCTGCCCAAAGATCCCCGCGTAATTGACTCGACCGGCGCATTGGCGCTTGGGAACATTCCGCCCCGGCTGCTGGTCATCGGCGGCGGCATTATCGGCCTTGAAATGGCGACGGTATATCTGGCCCTGGGCAGTAAAATCAGTATCGTAGAGATGGCGCCGCAGCTGATGCCGGGAGTTGATACTGATCTTGTAAAACCATTGGTCAAGCGCCTTAACGCCCAGTGCGAGGGAATTTATCTCGGCACCCGGGTTACCGAAGTTGAAATACATGAACATGAACTCAAGGTCAGCTTCGAAGGCGACAAGGCGCCTGCTGATGGATCCTATGATGCAGTATTGGTCGCTGTGGGTCGCTCGCCCAACGGCCATAACATTAATGCCGAGGCAGCCGGCGTCACCGTAGACGATCAGGGCTTTATTGCCGTGGATTCCCAGCAGCGGACCGGTCAGCCGCACATCTTTGCAATTGGCGATATCGTCGGACAACCCATGCTCGCACACAAAGCCACACATGAAGGAAAGGCGGCAGCTGAGGTCGCTGCAGGACACAAAAGCGGCTTTGAAGCGAGAGTTATCCCCTCGGTGGCCTATACCGATCCCGAAGTCGCCTGGGTTGGACTCACGGAAACCGAGGCCAAGCAACAGGGAATCGAATACGGAAAAGGCGTCTTTCCCTGGGCAGCGAGCGGTCGGGCGCTCGCCCTGGCACGTAGTGAAGGAATTACCAAACTGCTCTTTGACCCGGTAACACAACAGATCATCGGCGGCGGCATCGTCGGACCCAATGCCGGAGACCTGATTGCTGAGGTGGGCCTTGCGATTGAAATGAACTGCGTTGCTCAGGATGTTGGACTCACCGTGCATCCCCATCCCACCCTCTCAGAAACCATCGCACTCGCGGCAGAGGCCTTTGAGGGAACAATCACAGACCTTTACATGCCGCGCAAAAGCTGACGCCGACGCGCCCGATTAGCTGTGCCGCCTGTACTCTCTTTTGCTGTGACCGGTTCGGGACCGCCGGTGGTTATTCTCCATGGTCTGTTTGGCTCGGCGGTGAACTGGCGCCGCGTTGCCGATACGCTTGGTCACCGCTGGCAGGTCTTTTCTCCAGACCTGCCCAATCATGGAGACTCGCCCTGGACAGACGACATGTCGTACCCCGCGCAGGCCAAGGCACTCGCCAGCTTCATCTCAGACCATGTGCCGGACAATCCCATCATCATCGGGCACAGCATGGGCGGCAAAGTGGCGATGGCACTCGCACTTGAAGGGGGAACCCCCCTCGCGGGGCTGGTCGTTGTTGACATTGCGCCGGTGACCTATCCGCATTCACACCAATCCCTGGTAGGGTCGATGAACGCACTTGATCTTACGGCGGTGCACACCCGCCGCGACGCCGAGCGAGAGCTTGAACCGGATATACCAGACAAGACGCTCCGCCAGTTCCTGCTGCAGAACCTGAGAAGTGTCGAGGGTGGCCTGCGCTGGCGCATTAATCTTGACGTTATTCACAGACAGATGGACGCCCTGACAGGCTTCGACATTGCACCCGGGTGCTCGAATATCCCAGCCCTTTTTATCTACGGCACACAGTCCGACTATGTGACACCACAGATAACACCCCGGATCATGGACCGCTTTCCAAATGCTCGACTGCGCGCCATTCAGGAGGCAGGGCACTGGCTCCATGCAGAAAAACCTAATGCACTGATTGATGCCTTCACGGATTTTGCCGAAACTGCGAAAGGCTAGGAACTGTCCCGCACCGCAAGGTAGTTCTCTGTTGGCCTGACCAGACCGGAGGGGCGCGGCAGATGACAAATCGCAAACCCACAGGCGCCGAGCACCGCGGACAGTCTGTGATCGGTAATCACGCCCTCCGCATCACACGACGCCTCAAACACGACGAGACGCAACACCGGGTTTTTCAGCACAGTGGTTGCGCCGCGTAACACCTGATACTCCCAGCCTTCCACGTCGATCTTCATGACGCTCGGGTAATGCCCCACTTGCCGACAATATTCATCCAGGGTAATCACCTCGACCTCGATCTTGCCAACAGGCTCACGGTGAGGCCAATCACCAAAACCACTCTCCCCAGAATCACTGCCGCGAATCAACTGCTGGTGTCCGCTTTCATCAGAAAGCCCCATCGGCACGATACTGAGAGCCGTGTCATCCCAGCCGTTTAACCGGCGTTGTGCATCCATGACGGCACAGGTATCCGGGTCGGGTTCAAATGCGGTTACCCCGCGGACGCCACACGAGAGCGCAAGACAACTGAAATAGCCCGTGTTGGCGCCGATATCAAAAAAGATATCGTCTCCAACAAATGAAGCCGCGAGGTGATCTGTAACTTCCTGCTCATGTATCCGGTTGCACAGAAGATTGCGCTGCAGCCAATCCATCTGATTACAGGCAAAAAGAAAACCCGGCCGCGTCAATACCCGGATACGACGGCGGCCAAAAATCCGTTCGATGAAACGCAAGCGTCTCGCCTTACCGGCCGGTATTCTGGGACGAAACCAGATTGCGCGGATCAGTGCCTCGACGATGCGGGGATAGTAAGGCGCCACTGTTTGCGCGGCGTGTCCGCCTTTATTGCCCATCAGCGGGGTAGTGGATCGGGGTCACACCTGCTCGAGTTCAACCAGGGTGCCACAAAAATCCTTGGGGTGCAGAAAAAGCACAGGTTTGCCGTGTGCGCCGGTACGCGGCTCACCGTCCCCCAACACCCGGCTCCCTTGTGCTTTCAGTTGATCTCGGGCCGCACAAATGTCATCGACTTCGTAGCAGACATGGTGCATGCCGCCATCCGGATGACGCTCCAGAAATCGTCCGATCGGAGAGTCATCGCCTAGCGGGTGCAATAGCTCAATTCGAGTGTTATCGAGATCCACAAACACGGTGGTGACCCCATGGTCTTGCAGGGGCTGAGCTTCTGATACCGTCGCGCCCAGCGTATCCCGATAGAGTGCTGTCGCCGCATCTAGGTCCGGCACCACAATCGCGACATGATTCAGTCGTCCAATCATCAGGCGCTCCCGCTTTGTTCAGTTTCGGAAATTTTATCGATGAGCTGGTGTGCCGCCAAGGCCGGTGTGAGTCGTCCTTTGGCAACATCGAGGCGAGCCCGCTCGACCTCACCCGTAATCCCGGGACTCTTAAGGAACTGCTCCAGCAGCCCTTCGTGCAGCGCCTGCATCAGGGCCTCGCTTGCCTGAATTTCCCGCCGGGAAGCAAGCACCCCGCCCTGACTCACGTAGGCAAAGAAAGTCTCCATGTGGCCCAGTGCCTCAGTCACTCCAACGTCGCCCAGTGCGGACATCCCCAGCACCGACACCTTCCACCCATGTGTACGAGGCTGCAAAAACCCGGTGGCGGTGGTGTACTCCGAGACCGTGCGGCTGGCGGCCTGCTCGAGCTCTCCATCAGCTTTGTTGACAAGAATCAGGTCCGCGAGTTCCATCACACCGCGTTTAATACCCTGAAGCTCATCTCCCGACCCGGGGACCAACAGCAGTACAAAAAGATCAGTCATTGACGCGACCCGAAGTTCAGACTGGCCGACGCCGACCGTCTCAACAATCACACGGTCAAATCCTGCCGCCTCACAAAGCGTGATGGCCTCCCGGGTGAAGCGTCCCACCCCGCCCTCAGTGCCGGATGAAGGCGATGGCCGGACAAAGGCTTTATCACTGACCGACAGCCTGGGCATCCGCGTCTTGTCACCCAGTATGGATCCCCCACTGATCACAGAACTTGGATCCACAGTAAGTACCGCGACCGAATTGCCGCAGTGGATCATGTGTCCGCCGAGCGTCTCGATGAACGTGGATTTGCCGGCGCCCGGCGGCCCGGTGATGCCGATCCGCAACCCGGGCTGCGTAGGCGTTGGGAGCGCTGCAAGCAATTCCCGGGCCTGCGACTGATGCTCCTTCAGGCCGGATTCGACCAGCGTGATCGCCTGTGCCAGCGCTCGCCGATCCTGATTCCCGATAGCGTCCGCCAGCGAGGTCATATCATTCACGCAGATGACTCCCGCACAAACTCGATGATCTGTTGATCCACCTCCAGCGCTTCGCCGGGCTGCGCGTGCAGACAAAGCACCGTACCGTCACGCTCTGCCCGGATCACGTTTTCCATTTTCATTGCCTCGATCACAGCGAGTTCATCACCGGCTTTGACCTCAGCCCCTTCAATGACCGCTACAGAGACCAGAAGGCCCGGCATCGGCGAGAGCGCCAAATGGGAAAGGTCCGGCGCAACCTTTTGAGGCATGAGGTGATATAGCGCTGCGCTGTAGGGCTCAAGCACGAGCGCCTCGACACTGGCACCGTTGTGAAAAACGGCATAACGAGCGCCGGATCGGCTGAGCTGGGCTGTGGCTTCGATCCCGTCTATGGAGAAATCAATGACACCGGCGAAGGGACTTCCTGTGAAAGCAAGTGATAGCGCCTCTCCATTCACTATTACCTGCCAGCAATTTTTGTCGGCAGTGACCCTGACTTCGTGCTGGTCGGTATCGATCTGGACTATCCGTGTTACTGCCTGCGAACCCCAAGACGCAGCCAAACGGTCTTCGCGCAGATGCCAATGCTCGTGGACCACGGCGATGAGCGCCACGATCCGGCGCACTACGGCTTGAGACCATGTGTTGCCGGAAAAACCCTCAGGGAACTCTTCTTCAATAAAACCGGTGGTGGTATCGCCGGAAAGGAACCGAGGATGTTGCACCAGGGCGGCCAAAAACGGAGTATTACTCTGGATACCCCTGATTTCAAAGCGATCAAGCGCCCGCAGCATAGTGGCTGCTGCCTGCTCGCGATCGGGTCCGTGAGTCACCAGCTTGGCGATCATCGGATCGTAGTGCAGGCTGACCTCACCGCCTTCGCAGATGCCTGTATCTACCCGTACACTCTGCGCGTCATCGGGTGGACGAAAACGCAGCACGCGGCCGGAGGACGGCAAGAATCCCCGGTAGGGATCTTCAGCATAAACCCGGGACTCCAGTGCCCACCCGCTGATGCCGACGTCCTGTTGGGATATCGTCAGCTTTTCTCCTGCGGCAATCCGAAGCATCCACTCCACAAGATCAACTCCGGTAATGAACTCGGTTACCGGGTGCTCGACCTGCAGTCGTGTATTCATCTCTAGAAAATAGAAGTTCCGTGCTTCATCAACGATGAACTCCACCGTGCCCGCAGAGGTGTAGCCCACCGCTGCCGCAAGGGCTAACGCCTGGGCACCCATTTCTGCACGCAGGCCTTCATCGACAAAAGAGGATGGAGCCTCTTCCACGACCTTCTGATGCCGGCGCTGAATAGAACATTCGCGCTCGTTGAGATGAATGCGGTTGCCATGCTGGTCCGCCAGGACCTGGATCTCGATATGCCGAGGCCGGCTGACAAATTTCTCAATAAACACACGGTCATCTGCAAAACTGGAGCGCGCTTCACTGGATGCCCGCTCAAACCCCTCACGGCATTCATTATCATCAGTGGCAATCCGCATGCCCTTGCCGCCCCCACCTGCGCTCGCCTTGAGCATGACGGGGTATCCGATCTGTCGGGCACGACTCACCGCATCGTCGGCATCGACAAGCACCTCATTAAAACCCGGAATAGTCGGCACCCCTGCACTCTCGGCCAGGGCCTTGGAAGCGATCTTGTCACCCATGACTTCAATCGCCGTTGCCGGGGGGCCGACAAAAGCAACTCCCACATTCTCCAGACCGGAAACCAGTGCAGATTTTTCCGAGAGAAAACCGTATCCGGGATGGACCGCGTCGGCACCGGTTGTTTGGCAGGCATCGATGATCCGCTCCACCAGAAGATAACTCTCAGCCGAAGCGGATGCGCCGATGTGAACAGCCTCATCAGCCATCAAGGTGTGCGGCGCATCACGGTCAGCATCTGAGAAGACCGCAACCGTGCTGATGCCCATACGTCTGGCCGAACGAATCACCCGGCAAGCAATCTCACCGCGGTTGGCGATTAGGAGTTTGTTAAACATATGAAGTCTCTTACTAGCCTCTTACCTTAATAGGCGCAGGTTGAAAACCGGCGCTACGGCTGAGACCAGTCTACCCCGGACTCAAAAAGCGTCAGCAACCGCTCGATATTCTGCCGGGCATCGTTTTCAAAAAGACTCTGGAAGTGTACCGTCGAGTAAATGTGCGGCCGATTTGCCAGTGTTCTTAAAAATCCGCCCTGCCCCCGGGCAAAAGCCTCATCGTTGGAATGTGTCGCTTCACAACGAAGGTCGTGTGTGTCGGCAAAAAATGCATCCCAGGGCTGCGAAAGACCCCATAGATCAACATCCACTGCAAACTGCGCTTGAAAGTCCCGAGGTGGCTCGCGATGGTCAGTCGCAATAATCAGCTCGCCCACATCCGATATAAAAGTCGTCGGCAGATATCCGGACGCCTCGCTGGCGAACCATTCAGCGCTGCGGGCTTCATTATCGCGCGCCCCGGCAACAAAGATGGCGTCATGAAACCAAAGCGCCATCTCCACGGCATCATCGGCTCCCAGCACCAGGGCGGCCTCATCGTAGGCGGAAAGACAAACCACGATATGACCGCCGTCATGATAACGACGGAATGCAGCACTGTAGTGTCGGCTGAGTGCCTCAAAAATCTGGGCAGACTCCCCGCCCCCTCCGGCGCGGGACCAGAGTCCGCGAAACCGATCTTGCTCCACGATACTCAGGATGCCTGTGGCGAAGACGGTGGTGAATGCTCGCGTTTAAGCGCCTCGAACGCCTGAGTTGTCCAGGTCAGTCGGTCGACCACCTGACGTAGCACGCTTAAGGAGACTTCGGGGTTGTCCCGCATAAGATCCATGAAATCATCAGCCAGAATGCGTAGGCACCGCACCTCCCTTTCTGCCCGGAGCGTCGCCGACCGCGACTGATTTGCAATCACACCCATCTCCCCAACGACATCACTGGTGGAGAGCACTGCCACAGGGTCACCACCCGCGTCCTCGCTGACGAAGACACCTACCTCCCCTGACATGATGACATAGACGCTGTCCGAGCCTGAGTTCATAGTGAAAATAATGTCACCCGCATCAAAGCTCGACTCTTCGCTCGCAAATGCCAATCGCTTGAGTTTGCCGGCATCCAGTTGCGCGAAAAGCGGAATCTTTCGAAGCTGTTCTGCGTCGGTAATGAAGTTCATATAAAGGAGCTTGTTTCTGTAGCGCAAAGTGCAATTTAACCGCAACTGCCCTGCTACCGCAAAAAGGGCTATTCCGGGGAATCCGGATCGCCGGCAATACGCGATTCCATCTCCGCTAGATCCTCCGGCGTATTGACGTTAAGAAACATTTCCTCTTGATCAGAAAAATCAACCCTTGTATGAGAAACGTCTTCCAGCCACAGATCAATCTTGTGCCCACCACCCGCGAGAAAGACCTCAAGGCTCCGCTGAGACTGGCGATTTAGCATCATGAACACGGGCTGCAGGCGTTTGCCATCATGGGCCACTACCGCATCGAATTCACCTGACTTTCCAGCGGTATACATTCGTGCTGCATAATCTTTCGCCAGTAGCGGTGAGTCACAGGGCGCGTTCAAAACCCAGTCCTGTGAAGCCTTTCCTAGTCCGGCCAGCATGCCCGCCAAAGGTCCCGCATAGCCGCTCACGTTGTCGCTGATGACCGAGACACCCAGTTTTTCGTAATGGGCATGGTTACGGTTGGCGCTGATCATCACTTCACCAACCTGGGCGGCGAGTCGCTGAAGACCCCAGGCGACGAGTGGTCGACCACCAAGCATCAGCAGGCCTTTATCTGCGCCACCCATCCGCCGTGCCTGCCCCCCGGCAAGCAGCAGTCCACTAACTTGAGAGATGGTCTTCCCGGAATGCACTATTACCCCGCACGATGGCACCGTTAAATTATCAATCCCATTATAATCAGGACTGTCCTCCGGCATTACCGCCGGGATTCAGCAGAAAACCCCGTCAATCCTTAATATGCGCTTTCCCCGACACGTTTCATCACTGCTTGTACTGAGCGCACTGCTTGGTCTGCACGGCTGTAGCTCGACAGAAGAAATTGAACCCGCAGAACCCGACTGGGATAGAACCACCCGACTCGAGATCCCACCCGACCTCACCGCGCCAAAAGACAACGCCAACACCGAACTGTTCTCGGCCGCAGCCCGCAACGCCAGCGAGGCGGAACTGGATCAATACAGCCAGTTCCAAGAATTTCAAAAGAACGCCGATTTTCAGGATTTCCTGAAGTGGCGTGAGAAGCACTCCGCCGATCTCGATTTAACCCTAGCCGCGTTTCGTAAAGCCCGCGATGAGGCCATCACCGAATCCTTGAGCGAAAGTGGCGTCCTCACCCTAAAAACGCGCGAAGGTCAGACGATCATTCTAATTGACGATACGCTGGAAAACTGCTGGCAGCGTCTCAACATGGCACTCATCAACATGGGTGTTCATGTACTTTCCCAACGCCAGGCTCAAGGCACCTTCAGGGTTCACTACGGGACCGAAGCGCTTGAGGAAACCGACTCCTGGACCGGCTTGATTCCCTGGTTTAGTGATCCAATTATCTACCAGGTTAGTTTGGAACTGACGCGAAATGGCCCGACAGTTTTAATCCGCAATGACCAGGGGAAAAGCACTAATACCGAGCTCGCTAACTCATTTGCCGAACTGATCGGC
>MDTB01015807.1_pt1 | contig 12326 bp, 9 predicted proteins | sample 811161 | NCBI WGS metagenome assembly MDTB01 (sample SAMN05326650, study PRJNA326480) | marine metagenome | isolation source: seawater | place: Mediterranean Sea | collected 2009 | reverse complement strand
GGCGGCAAGACGCTGGCGTTAATTGGCTTTGGCGGCATTGGCCGCAATGTTGCTCACCGTGCCGCCGCTATGGGGATGCATATCATGGCATATGATCCTTCTTTCAAGCCAGAGCCAGAGCTAAATGTTGTTGAGGCATCATTGCCCGAATGTCTGGCGGCGGCTGATGCGGTGAGTTTGCATATACCGCTAAATGATGCGACAAAGCATCTGATGAATGCGGATGCCTTAGAGCAAATGAAGCAAGGAGCGGTGCTGATTAACACAGCGCGCGGCGGTATTATTGATCATATGGCTTTGGCTGATCGCTTGGCATCTGGTCATATTGGCGCCGCCGCGATTGATGTGTTTGAGGATGAACCGCCAGCAGAGGGGGCATTAGCCATGTTCAAAGAATTAGACAATATTTGGCTGACGCCCCATATCGCCGGCGTTACTCAAGAAGCAACCAGGCGCGTCTCATGGATGACGGTCGAAGCTGTTGCCAGGCATCTCTTTTAAGTGTCCTATCCTAAGAAAAAGAGGTTCATGATATGAGCGATCAGATTTTATCAATTGCTGAAATAACAGACCGCGTGATCGCGGCATTTACCGCTAGCCGTGTTGCACCCGACATCGCGGCATCGGTTGGGAGGGCGCTTATTCGTGCCGAATGTGATGGTAAGTTTGGTCACGGGCTGTCGCGTGTGGGTAGTTACGCGGCACAAGCCCGATCAGGCAAAGTTGATGGCTTTGCCGCATTTTCGATAACCCACCCACGGCCGGGGGCGATGTCTGTTGATGTTGCTGGCGGCTTTGCCTATCCGGCGTTAGAGGCGGTTAATCGGGACTTGCCCGCATTTGCCAGAACTCATGGTGTAGCGATGGCAGGGCTTTATCACTCACATCATTGTGGTGTTGCTGGTCATCATGTTGAGGCGGCGGCAGATCAGGGCATGGTTGCCTTGCTTTTTGCCAATACCCCTTCGGCTATGGCTCCTTGGGGCGGCCGCACAGCATTGCTGGGGACAAACCCCATCGCTTTTGCCGCGCCAGTTGCCAATGCGCCAGCCATTGTCATTGATCTGGCAACATCTTCGGTGGCGCGAGGCGGCATTATGAAGGCGGCGGCAAATGATCAGCCTATCCCCGAAGGCTGGGCGCTTGATGCTGATGGCAATCCAACCACCGATGCCAAAGCCGCCCTCAAAGGCACTATGACGCCAATGGCAGAAGCCAAAGGTGCCGCATTAGCCTTAATGATTGAGGTGCTGGCGGCGGCGGTAACCGGAGCTGGTTTTGCCTATGAAGCGACATCATTTTTAGATGCAGAAGGCGCGCCGCCAAATGCTGGGCAGTTGATGATCATGATTGATGCGGCCGCATTTTCGTCAGCCGCCAGCGCACGTATTGCCGAAATAGCGGAACGCATTAGCGATGATGGGGCGCGGTTGCCGGGGGCTGGACGCATTCTTAAACGGCAACAAGTTGAGCGTGATGGCTTGACGATCTCACAACAGATATTGGATACTATAGATAATCTGGCGGCAACACCTATTCTAAAATAGCGAGGGATGGAATTGCTGAGAATAATGGGAGAAGGGTATGGCACATTGGAAAATGGATTGTGATGCAGATGGATATGTCTGGCTAACCATAGATGTTGCCGATAAATCTGTGAATGTATTGACGCATGAAGTGCTGGATGAGCTGGATGAGCTGGTTAGCAATTTAAGCAAGCAAGAGGAGATCAAAGGTCTTGCCTTGCTTTCGGGTAAATCTGGCGGTTTTGTCTATGGCGCAGATGTCCGGCAATTTGAATTACTGAAAGATGCCGAAACCGTTGCCACGCATATTAACAAAGCTCACCATATCATGAACAGCATCGCCAATCTGCCTTATCCAACGGTTGTTGGCATAGAAGGTATCGCTGTTGGGGGCGGGCTTGAGCTGCCGCTAGTCTTTGATCATATCATTGTCACAGCATCACCAAAAACACAGTTAGGATTTCCCGAAGTTGGGCTAGGCATCTTACCGGGCTATGGCGGCTCTGGTCGGGCTTATCGGCGTGTTGGTTTAGCCATGGCGCTTGAGCTGATGCTGACAGGGAAAAGCGTTGATGCGAATAAAGCTTTTGCTATCGGTCTGGTTGATCAGCTTGTCGATAATGAAGGCGAATTGCGCGATGCTGCGAAAGCTTGGCTTAAAGCGCAAAATGGCGTCAAACCGCAGCGCGATATGCAGCCTGTCCCTGATGATGCAGATGCTATTTTTAGAGCCGCAGGTGATGCGCATTTATCACGGGCACGGGCTGATCATACGCCCGCGCCTTTTGCTATTATTGATCACATCAGAGATCATATGACCGACCCACAGGCAATGACTGATGCCGAATTGATCATCTTTCCAGCCTTAATGACAAGTCCAGCGTCAAAAGGGTTAAGGCGGTTATTTGACTATAAAGATAAGGTGCGTAAATCGGGCCGAGGGGATAGCGGCGTTAAGCATTTGCATGTCATTGGCGGCGGCGTCATGGGCGGTGATATTGCCGCATATTCTGCGATGTCAGGATTTACTGTAACGCTTAGTGATCAGAACCCTGATGCCATTGATAAAGCCATTGAAAGAGCCAAGGTTTTATATGAACGGCGGCTCAAAACTGAGGACAAAATCGCTGATGCAATGGCCCGATTAACGGCTGATCCTGACGGTCATGGCATGGCTAAGGCTGATCTGATTATTGAGGCTGTCGCCGAACGCCTCGATGTCAAGCAAGCGGTCTTTCGTGATATGGAAAGCAGAGCCAAATCTGATGCAATTCTGGCCACCAATACATCATCAATTCCGCTCGCATCAATAGCAGAAGTGCTGACGCATCCTGAACGCTTGGTTGGCATTCATTTTTTCAACCCGATGCCTGTCTTGCCATTGGTTGAGATTATCTGGGCAGACACAACAGCAGCTGCGATCACAGATAGAGCGATGCGGTTTGCTGGCCAATTGAAAAAAATGCCTATTCGCTGTAAATCGGCGCCGGGCTTTATGGTTAATCGGGCGCTTCTGCCCTATATCTATGGCGGTATTGATAAGATGCTCGCTGGCACAGATGCTGATCGTATTGATGAAGCAATGGTGGATTATGGCATGCCAATGGGGCCGATTGAACTAGCTGATCAAATTGGCCTGGATGTGACGCTTGATGCAGGCTTGCCGCTTGGTGTTCCTGATCAAGTTGCGGCGGTATTGCAAGACCATATTGATCAAGGCAAGCTGGGGCGTAAATCAGGCTCAGGGTTTTATCAATGGGATGGCAAAAAAGCCATCCGGCCACGGCACCAATATCCAGCAGGTGAACTTGCCGCATTGGCAGAAGAATTGCTCTTGCCTATGATTGAAGAATGTCAGTCTGCGGTTGATGAAGGTGTTGTAGAAAACGCTGATATGGCCGATGCTGGAATGATTTTTGGAACTGGGTTCCCCGGCTTTCGTGGGGGACCGTTATTTTGGGCAAGTCAGCAAAAAAAATAGGGAAATGTTATGTATCACGCACCGCTTAAAGATATCCAATTCGTGTTTCGCCATTTAATTGATCGTGCGAATTTAGCTGAAAAGATGGATCATGAGGCATTAACTGATGATCTGTCAGATGCTATTTTTGACGAAGCGGCGAAGTTTGCATCCGATATTATTGCCCCAACTAATGCTGGCGGAGATAAAGGGTCTGCGCGCCTGGATGATGGAAGTGTTGTTACCCCCCCAGGGTTCAAGGCGGCTTATGCGGCGATGGGTGAGGCGGGCTGGACAGCAATGGATGCCAGCGAAGAATATGGCGGCCAGGCGATGCCAATGGCGGTATCGGCATTTGTTAATGAAATGTGGCAAGCCGCCAATATGTCATTCGCGCTATGCCATTTGCTGACCCAAGGCCAGATTTATGCGCTTGAAAAATATGCCTCACCTGAACATAAGTCGCAATTTATTCAGCCCATGGTAGAAGGCCGCTGGACAGGCACAATGAATCTGACTGAGCCGCAGGCTGGCACTGACCTCGCGGCTATTCGCAGCATGGCTATCCCCGAAGGCGATCATTACAGGATTAGCGGCCAGAAGATTTATATCACCTATGGTGAACATGATATGGCAGAAAATATTGTTCACCTATTGCTGGCGCGAACCCCTGATGCCCCCGCCGGACATAAAGGGATTTCGGTGTTTCTTGTGCCGAAGTTTCTGATTAATGCCGATGGCAGCATTGGTGAACGTAATGATGTGAAATGTGTTTCAATAGAAAAGAAACTGGGCATTAAAGGCTCACCTACGGCTGTTCTGCAATATGGCGATGAAGGCGGTGCTGTTGGCTATCTGGTAGGAGAGCTGAATAAAGGGCTGGAAATTATGTTTGCCATGATGAATCATGCCCGATTCATGGTTGGCTTACAGGGGCTGGCGATTAGCGAACGCGCCTATCAACAGGCGGTATCCTATGCCATGGACAGAAAGCAAGGCACCCCTCTTGGCGGCACCGAAGGTGATCCGATTATTGGGCATCCTGATGTCTTGCGGCTCATGGCTAGCATGCGCTCAGACATCATGGCGATGCGCGGTTTGCTTGGCATTGGGGCGGCGGCGATGGATTTAGCGACGCATGATGGCGGACAAGACCATCAAGATCGTCTAGGATTGCTTGTGCCGATTATCAAAGGCTGGCTGACAGAGCTGTCGCTTGAGATCACCTCACAAGCGATACAAGTTCATGGCGGGATGGGCTTTATCGAAGAAACCGGTGCCGCCCAACATTACAGAGACGCCCGTATTCTGCCGATCTATGAAGGCACAACAGCGATTCAGGCTAATGACCTTGTGTTTCGCAAAACCTTGCGTGATGGCGGTGCTAGTGTCATGGCGCTGCTTGATGATATTACGGCGGATATGAATGCCATTACGCCTGAACATGATGATGAGGCCGCAGCTCAGATCGCGGCAATGGCGGCACGAGTTATCCATGCGACCGATAACGCCCGTCATGCTATTCAACATTTGCTTGCCGCCGCTAATTCGCCGCGAAAAGCCGCGGCTAGCGGTCATCATTTTGTGATGATGATGGGGATGCTGACAGGCGGCTGGCAGATGGTAAGAGGCGCCGCGATAGCAAGGAAGCAGTCTCAAACAGATGGCGCTGATGTCAATTTTCTATCAACCCGATGGACTCTCGCCGATGTCTTTATTACCCAGCGAATGCCGCAAGTCGATGCCTTGGCTGAAACCATCATGAAAGGTGATGAAGCAGTGCTGGCGATTGCCGCTGATATGCTAGCGGTGCAGTAGCCACAACATCAATAACAGTAATGTCAACAGCTATGGCGCACCCCTCAACAAAAAATGGTCTGGCCTTGGTGATTATGGCGTTGTCCATGTTTTTGCTTAGCGTTGGTGACGTCACGGTGCGTTATATCGGCGCGACAGTGCCAGCAGGTCAGCTCATTGCCATTCGTGGTGTCATACTGATCATGATTTTAATGCTGATGATGCGGGTCATGCGTGACCCTTTCCATCTGGCGTATATCACGAATCGCTGGGCCTTGATCAGGGGTTGCTCGGAGCTGATCTCTACCTATTGCTTTTTCATTAGTATTCAGCTTATTCCGATTGCTGTTTCGACAACTATTGTTTTCATTTTCCCGGTATTACTGACTTTAGCATCTATACCGCTGTTTGGGGAAAAGGTTGGCGGCTTCCGGCTAGGGGCGGTAGCGATGGGCTTTTTAGGGGTTATCATCATAGCCGCGCCATCGGGTGAGGCGTTTAATCTTGCCATGATTTATCCCCTGGTTACGGCGGTTGGGCTAGTCGTGCGTGATCTGGCAACACGTCAGATCAATGATGATATATCCTCAGTGTCGATTATTCTGACCACTGCGATTGTCACCAGTATTGGGGGATTTTTATCTGCACCATGGAGCTGGGGGGGCTGGGTTGCTATCCCTTTGACGTTTTATCCTGTTTTTATGATTGCGGCGATGCTGGTGGCATTTTCTTTCATTGCCTATGTGATGGCTATTCGCTTAGGGGAGTTATCGGTTATTGCGCCAACGCAATATATGGTGATTCTGTGGGCGACGATATGGGGGGCGATATTCTGGCATGAGATACCTGAGCCGCGCGCATGGTTAGGAGGCGGGCTTATTGTCGGCGCAGGATTGATTATCCTCTGGCGTGAGCATGTCAAACATATAGTAAGACCCCCTAGCGCTTTGCCTCTGGAATGAGTCCTTTCGGGGCAAACCGCAAGACCAGCATCATGATCAAACCCATTGTCATAAGTCGGGTATGGGCGGCGCTTTCCAGCAAATGCGCTTTCAGTGCCGAATCAGCGCTCATGCCAGATGTCAGAAGCTCAATTAACCATAAGCCTAATGGTTCCGCCTCAATCCAGAAAAACCAGATAATAAAACCGCCAATAATTGAGCCATAATTATTGCCAGACCCGCCAACAATCACCATCACCCAGATCAAGAATGTGTAGCGCAGGGGTTGATATGAGGCTGGGGTAAACTGACCATCAAGGGTTGTTAGCATTGCCCCTGCCAGACCAAGAATAGCCGAGCCAATAATAAAAATCTGCAAATGCCGGTTTTTAACATCTTTACCCATAGCGGCTGCCGCCACTTCATTATCCCTAATCGCGCGCATCATGCGTCCCCATGGCGACTTCAAGGCTTTCTCTGCCATGATAAACAAGACAATCAGCACCGCCACAAACAGCGATAAATACGCCAGTTTTACAATCAATGATGAGGTGTTGATGACCGAATAGCTCATGCTTTCGGCAAGCGAATTAACCCATGCTTCTTCTTGCAGATCAAGCTCATACGGGACAGGTCGCGGCAAGCCATTAACATTCTTAACCCCGCGCGCCATCCAATCTTCGTTCTTGATGACATAGATAATGATCTCAGAAATGCCGAGTGTCGCAATCGCCAGATAATCTGACCTAAGACCAAGCGCAATGCGGCCAATGAGCATGGCAATCAGCCCGGCGGCAATCGCGCCAACAATCCATGAGAATAAGATATGAAGCCCTAATCCGCCTAAATATCCAGTTTTGGCAGGCTCTACCGCCTCAATCGCTTCAATCGCCGGGTCTGCGATATAGCGATAAAAGGCATAGCCTAAAATGATAATCAGCGCCATAAACAGATAGCGCTTGCGGGGTCGGTCTTTCCAATGTGATGTTTTTTTCCAGAAAATCGTGGCGCCGGCAATCACCAAACCCATGATAGCAAAGCCGCCCATTAATTGTGTTCCGCCAGCCGCCCATGCGGCTTCCACTGGCGGCATTGATACAATCACACCGGCTAGCCCACCAACCGCAACAAAACCCATAACGCCAAAATTAACCAGCCCAGCATATCCCCATTGGATATTAACGCCAAGTGCCATAATGGCAGAAATAACGCATAGGTTGAGGATGCTAAAGGCAACATTCCAGCTTTGGTTTACCCCAACAAAAGCCAGTAAGATTGCCATGCCAAAAAATACAGTAACTATACGCAAGGGGCTGGTCATAGTGTTTTTCCTCCTGCGATGCCAGTCGGCCGGATAATCAGCACCAAGACTAATATGACAAAGGATAGGGCGATTTTGTAATCTGTGCTGAGCAGCTGCATCAGCCCGTCTGGTTCAAGAGATTCAGGCAACAGATATCCCAACACACGCTTATAGGCAAAGGTCACGAATAATTCAGAAAAGGCAATGACAAAGCCGCCCAGAATAGCTCCAACCGGGCTGCCGATACCGCCCACAATAGCTGAGGCAAAAATCGGCAATAGCAGAGATAAATAGGTAAATGGCTTATAGCTTTTATCCAAGCCATAAAGCGTTCCGGCAAGCGTGATCAAGACGGCGGTAATCACCCATGTCACCAGGACAACCCGTTCTGGATTAATCCCTGAAAGTAACGCCAAGTCCTCATTATTTGAATAGGCGCGCATGGATTTGCCAGTTCGTGTATAGGTCAGAAACCAGAACACAAATGCCACCATGATAAAAGCTAGAAAAACGGTAATCCCTTGTGTTGTTTTAATCGCCAAGCCTTCGTTCAAGCCAGTCATTTGCTTAAAACTTCGGGCTTTCATGATGAACCGCTCACCATCCAAAAAGCGCTGATCATTAGGGCCAATAATGAAACGGATGACGCCGCCAAGGAAGAACATTAACCCCATTGATACAATCAATAGCGTAACCGGTGGTGCCTTGATCGCTCGGTAATATTTGAAGACAACACGATCGGCGGTCAGCACCAGAATAATGGTTCCCGCAATGCCAATAGGCAAGGCAAGCAAAGCTGTTGGCAGAACCCCAAAGGAAATGCCCTGAGCTTGCATCCACCAAGTCACGAGGATTGTGATCATGGCACCGAATGACATCATTTCGCCATGGGCAAAGTTTGAAAACCGCAAGATTGAATAAATCATGGTAATGCCAAGCGCGCCAAGAGCAAGCTGGCTGCCATAGGTCAAGCCGGGAACAAGAACAAAATTGGTGATCAGGACGATTGCATTTAAAATATCGGTCATTATCATCAGCCTCCCAGAAAGGCTTGCCGAACTTCAGGATTGGCTAATAATGCCGCGCCTGTATCGGTATATCGGTTCTCGCCTTGCACCAGAACATATCCCTTATCCGCAATCTCCAGAGCTTGTCGGGCATTTTGTTCAACCATCAATATAGCAATGCCAGTCTTGGCAATATCAATAATTCGATCAAACAGCTCATCCATGACAATCGGTGACACCCCAGCGGTTGGCTCATCTAGTATCAATATTTTAGGCTGTGTCATGAGCGCGCGGCTTACCGCCACCTGCTGCCGTTGGCCGCCTGATAACTCCCCTGCTGGCTGGCGGCGTTTTTCCTTGAGAATAGGGAACAGCGAATAGACTTGTTCCATCGTGTCTGAGAAATCATCTCGACGAATGAACGCCCCCATCTCAAGGTTTTCTTCAACCGTCATCTCAGTGAAAATATTTGCAGATTGCGGAACAAATCCCATGCCTAGCATAACGCGATCCTGGGGTTTCAATCCTGTGATATCAACCCCATCCATAGTAACACTACCTTGATTGAGCGTTAGCATCCCAAAAATGGCTTTCATAGCGGTCGACTTGCCCGCCCCATTAGGGCCAACAATAACGGCAATCTCGCCTTGATCAACGCCAATGGTACAGCCATTAAGGATCATGGCACCGCCATATCCGCCGATCATATCTTTGCCGATTAAGAAGCTCATGTTGCCGCGCGCCCTTTTTTGGATTTAACGCCTTTTCCCAGATACGCTTCTATGACCTGCGGATTTGTTTTAATCTTGTCAACCGTTCCCGTTGCCAGAACCTCACCTTCGGCCATAACAATCACCGGGTCACAAAGCCGACCAATAAAATCCATATCATGTTCAATCATACAGAATGTATATCCGCGCTCTTTATTTAAGCGCAGGATAGCATCGCCAATCGTTTTCAACAGTGTTCGGTTTACGCCAGCGCCAACCTCATCGAGAAAAACAATGCGCGCATCAACCATCATAGTGCGGCCAAGCTCAAGCAGTTTCTTCTGGCCGCCAGACAGATTGCCAGCATATTCATTACGGACGCCACTAAGCTGAAGAAAGTCGATCACTTCATCAGCCTTGCGGGCAATATTAATTTCATCTTCACGAATTATTTTGGGGCGGAACCAGACATTAAATAATTGCTCTCCGGCTTGCCCACCGGGAACCATCATCAGATTATCATGGACAGTTAATGAGCTAAACTCATGCGCAATTTGAAATGTCCGCAACACACCACGATGAAAAAGCTCATGCGGGGGCAGACCAGTAATATCCGTATCGCCAAGCATAACCTGACCGCTATCGGCTTCATAAACGCCAGCAATGACATTGAATAAGGTCGTTTTGCCAGCGCCGTTAGGGCCGATTAGACCTGTGATCGAGCCTTCTTCTATGGTCAGAGATGCGCCATTAACAGCCTTTATGCCGCCGAAGGTTTTGATCAGATTTTTAACGGTAATCATGCGAAAAATAAATCATAAAAAAAATATCAGGACGGCCACCATACGGGCAAACCGTCCTGATATGTAATCAAGATTAACGGAACTTAACAGTTACGTTTTTGCCGTTTTGAACTTCGATCTCGCGATAGTTACCAGCAGACTCGCCACCATTAACAAGCTCAACAGCAGAGGCACCAACATAGTCGATATCTTTGCCAGCTGCGATCATATCGAGTGCTTTGCCTAGCTCACCCGGATAGATTTTTTCGCCCGGTGCGTTAGCAATGTCTTCGATATGTGACTTGAATGTCTGGCTGTCGGTTGACCCTGCCTTATGCATAGCCATCATAATCAGCGCGGCGGCGTCATATGATTCTGGTGCAAATGGGCCTGCTTTGAAGCCAGCATCTGTTGCCATGGTTTCAAATGTTGCGGCGCCTGGGCTGTCTGTGCCCGGAACGTCACCAATAGACCCATTGAGGTCTGGACCAATAGCGGCTGGCAGGCTGTCACCAATCATGCCATCAGGCATGTAGAACAGATCAAATGCACCATTATCCAGTGATGCCTGAATGATGCCCTTACCGCCCTGGTCAAGATAACCAGCAACGATCAGGATATCGCCACCAGCCTGAGCCAGTGATGCGACTTCTGCGTTGTAGTCAGCTTTGCCATCTTCGTGTGGGGCGTTAATGGTGATCGTGCCGCCTCGTGACGTGTAGTTGGCTTCGATGCTATCGGCCAGACCTTTACCATAGTCATTATTTGTATAGGTCATAGCAGCTGTTTTGAAGCCACGCTCCATGAGGATGTCAGCAACAATTTTACCCTGACGCGCATCAGATGGTGCAGTCCGGAAAAATAATTCGTTATCTTCAACAGTTGTCAATGCAGGTGAAGTTGCAGAAGGTGAAATCATGACAATTCCATTTGCCATAGCAACATTCTGCAGGATAGCAGTGGTAACACCTGAGCAGTCAGCACCAACAATGGCGCTAATACCTTCGGCAGTGATCAGACGTTCAGCGGTGGCTGAAGCGGCTTGTGCGTCAATACATGTTGAATCGCCACGCACAGGCGTGACAGTCATGTTGTTCATGAAATTACCAGAATCATTGACTTCTTTCATTGCCAGCTCAGCGCCATCAGCCATGTCAGGTGTCAGTGATTCGATAGGGCCAGTATAGCCCAAAATTACGCCAATCTTAACTTCATCAGCGAAAGCCGGAACAGCAAGTGCCATGCTGAGCGCGGCGGTCATAATTACCTTTTTCATACGAGTAATCCTCCTCCAGTAAAATTACACAATACATAAAACGTGTTTAGTAATTAGGCAATAAGATTAGTATTTTTGAATAAAACATGCTGAAAATAGCAAATTCGGATTTGTCTTCGATTATTCCACGAAATTGGCTGGACAAATAAAATTTCGGTCGTATTCAAAGTGATTGCTATATTTAGCACAAGCCATGATGATGGTAATCAGGAATTATTTGACATTATGAGGTGAAGACATGTCACAGCATCGTATCCCTGCCACCGTCATTACGGGCTTCCTGGGAGCAGGAAAAACGACATTGATTCGCAACTTATTGCAGATGGTAGATGGTGATCGTCTTGCCCTCATTATTAATGAGTTTGGGGATATCGGGGTTGATGCGGCACTGGCCAAAGAATGTGGCGCGCCATCATGTGATGCGGATAGTATTATTGAGCTAGCTAATGGCTGTATCTGTTGCACGGTGGCTGATGATTTTCTGCCGAGCATGGAAGCCTTGCTTAATCAGTCGCCGCCGCCTGACCGCATTATCATTGAAACATCTGGTCTGGCCTTGCCGCAACCCTTGGTACAAGCGTTTCAGTGGCCAGATATTCGCACTCGTGCCATGCTTGATGGGGTGATTACAGTTGTTGATGGCCCGGCGCTTGCCATGGGTCAAGTTGCAAGCGACCTTGCCGCCGTTGAAACGCAGCGCCAGAATGATCCTGAACTTGATCATGAAACCCCAATAAATGAGCTTTTTCATGATCAGCTATCGGCGGCTAATATTCTGGTGCTTTCTAAAACTGACCGCATGGCAGATGCCGATAAGCAGAATGTCAAAGCCAAGCTGGCACGCATGATGACGCAACATACGCCGATTGTCGAAACCAGCGCTGAGGCGGCACCTATCGCCGCATTATTCGGGCTGGGTCTGGAAACAGAGGCCTTTGCCCGCAGCACCCATTCGCTTCATGATCACCATCACCATGACGATGATCACCACGATAACGATGACCATCATGACGATGACCATCAT
>MDTB01164337.1_pt1 | contig 12327 bp, 10 predicted proteins | sample 811161 | NCBI WGS metagenome assembly MDTB01 (sample SAMN05326650, study PRJNA326480) | marine metagenome | isolation source: seawater | place: Mediterranean Sea | collected 2009 | reverse complement strand
GGAGTAAGATTATGCCAGAAGCTATAGTACAAAGGACGTATGGTCAATCAGATGTATTAAATATTGAAAAAATAACTGTAAATGATCCAGCTGATGATGAAATTTTAATAAAACAAACTGCAATTGGAATTCATTTTCATGATATTTATGTAAGAACAGGACTATATAAAACATTAAATTTACCTGGAATACCAGGAGTTGAAGCTTCTGGAATTATTGAAAAATTAGGAAAAAGCGTAAATGATTTGAGAGTTGGTGATAGAGTTGTTTATATTACGGGATCTTATGGGGCCTAATCTTCCCATAGAGTAATTAATCACAAAATTGTGGCCAAGATACCCGATGAACTTGATGATGCAACTATGGCTACAAATTTTTCAAGAGCTCTTACGGTTAATATGTTAACTGAACAAGTTTTTAATTTAAAAGATAAAAAAATAATTTTAGTTACAGCTGCTGCAGGGGGTGTTGGAAGGTTACTTTGTCAGTATTTAAATTCTATTGGTAAAATTGTAATAGGAACAGTTGGTTCTGAAGAAAAAATAAAATTAGCAAAATCATATGGATGCAAAAGTGCATTTGTCTACAACGATGATCATATAATCGAATATTCTAAAGACATTACTAAAGGTAACGGATTTGATCTGGTTTATGACTCAGTAGGTTTGGATACTTTCGAACAATCTTTTAATTTAACTTCCAATTGTGGTTATTTAATTAACTTTGGTCAATCATCAGGTCCAATACCTCCTGTTGAAATGTCAAAACTTGCTCAAAAATCTTTATCTATTTCTCGTCCTATCTTATTTCATTATACAAATCAACGAAGCTTGTTTGAAAATATGAGCAGGTCAGTATTCAATCAGTTTCAAAATAATGTTTATTCACTTGAGGATAAAATGTGTTTTGACCTTAAAAATGTCTCTCAAGCACATGATATTTTGGAATCACGGATGGGTGGAGGAAGTTTATATTTGAAACCTTAATGGATTTTAAATAATATTAAGACATGAGTGAAATAAATTGGAAATTTCCAGAATATATATCATCTTTTGAATGGTTAAAAGATAACTTGGATAATGATAAAGTAAGAATTTTCGATTGTACCACATATTTACTTTATCAAGATCAAAACCCTTCATTACCGTACATTGTAGAAAGTGGTTTTAGCGAATATCAAGTTTCACATATTAAAAATTCTGCTTATTTAGACCTTCAAAAGGATTTATCTGATAATTCAAGTAAATTTAGATTTACACTTCCTGATTACTATACTCTTGCAAAAAACTTTTCTAATCTAGGTATTGGTGATAGTTTTCATATAGTCTTATATTCAAGAAATGGCTTACAATGGGCTACAAGAATTTGGTGGATGTTGTATGTTTTAGGGTTTAAAAACTTAAGTATTCTTGATGGTGGTTTTAATGAATGGAAAAAAAATAATTTTCCTACTGAAAGTAAAATAAACAAATTTGAAAAATCTAAATTTAAAATAGAAATAGATGATACTACTTTTGTTGATAAAAAAAGAGTTTTAGGATCTATGGATAAAAAAAATTGTGTGATTTTAAATTCCCTAACTGAAGACATACATAATGGAGAAAACCCAAGGTATGGTAGACCTGGAAGAATACCAGGAAGTTTAAATATTCCTTTTCATGAATTAACTAATTTAGAAAAAGGATGTTTTAATACTCCAAGTGAATGTTTAGAAGTGTTTAATAAAAAAGGTATCACTAATAATTCACGTGTTTTAAATTATTGTGGTGGAGGAATAGCAGCATCTTTAGATGCATTTGTTTTATTTCAATTGGGTTATAATGATATTGAAATTTATGATAATTCAATGAGTGAATGGGCAACTGATGAAAACTTACCTATAGAAATTGGATGATATAAAATTTAAGGAGAAGATATGTCAAAAAAATTTAATTCAAAACTAAGAAGCCAGCAATGGTTTGATAACCCAGAAAATCCAGGTATGACAGCTTTATATATTGAAAGGTCTTTAAATTTTGGGTTAACACCTGAAGAGTTAACTTCTGGAAAACCTATTATAGGAATTGCTCAAACTGGTTCTGATATTTCTCCTTGTAACAGAGTACATATTAAATTAGCAGAGAGAGTGAGAGAAGGAATAAGAAGTGCTGGAGGAATTGCTCTTGAATTTCCAGTCCATCCAATACAAGAAACATTGAAGAGACCTACTGCATCCCTTGACAGAAATCTTGCTTATTTAGGTCTAGTTGAAATTCTACATGGATATCCACTTGATGGTGTTGTTTTAACAACTGGTTGTGATAAAACCACTCCTGCATGTTTAATGGCAGCTGGTACCGTTGATATACCTGCAATAGTATTGTCTGGTGGTCCTATGCTTGATGGATGGCATGATGGAAAATTAGCAGGATCTGGTATGGCAGTTTGGGATAGTCGAGTTGAGTTATCTGCTGGGCGAATTAATTATGATGAATTCATGGACATAGTTACATCTTCTGCACCATCAGACGGTCATTGTAATACAATGGGAACAGCATCTACAATGAATTCTTTAGCTGAGGCTCTAGGTATGAGTTTAACAGGTAATGCTAATATTCCAGCACCTTATAGAGAAAGAGGTCAAATGGCTTACAGAACTGGTCTTAGAATTGTTGAAATGGTAAATGAAGACCTAACTCCTTCTAAAATTATGACACGTAAAGCATTTGAAAATGCAATAGTTGTTAATTCTGCAATTGGAGGATCAACTAATGCACAAATTCATATAACTGCGATAGCAAGACATGTTGGGATTGATTTAGAAACAGATGCTTGGCAAAATGTTGGTTATGATATTCCATTGATGGTTAATGTACAACCTGCAGGGAAATACCTTTGTGAGAGTTATCATAGAGCCGGTGGAACTGCAGCTGTCATGAGTGAGCTGTTGTCAAATAATAAAATACATGGAGATGTAATCACTGTTTCAGGAAAGAAAATGTCTGATTGTGTAAATGGACTTAAAATTAAAGATAAAGATGTAATTTCAGAGTTTAAAAATCCATTAAAAAATAGAGCAGGATTTATTGTTTTAAAAGGAAATTTATTTGAATCAGCAATAATGAAAACCTCTGTTATCTCTGATGAATTTAGAAAAAAGTTTTTATCTAAACCAGGTAAAGAAGGAATTTTGGAGGGTAGAGCTATAGTTTTTGAAGGATCTGAAGATTATCATGATCGTGTAAATGATGAATCACTAAATATGAATGAGAATTGCATTCTTGTAATTAGAGGAGCTGGTCCAATAGGTTGGCCTGGTTCAGCTGAAGTGGTGAATATGCAACCATCAGATAAATTAATTAAACAAGGCATTACAGAATTGCCATGTATAGGAGACGGAAGACAATCTGGTACTTCAGGAAGTCCTTCAATATTAAATGCATCACCTGAAAGCGCTATTGGTGGTGGGTTAGCATGGTTGAAAACAGGGGATACTATTCAAATCGATTTAAACAAATTTACAGCAAATATGTTAGTTGATCAGAATGAGATAGAAAATAGAAAAAAAGATGGTCCTCCTAAGTATCCTGAAAATCAAACACCTTGGCAAGAAATCTATAGAAATCATGTTGGCCATATGTCTGACGGTGGGGTTCTAGAAAAAGCTGTAAATTATCAAAAAGTAAAAAAATCTTTACCAAGAGATAATCATTAATTTACTGGACTGATTGTAGAATTTTTTGTTAACATTTTTAAAACGTTATCATAAACAAGTTTCCCCATATCATATCTTGTTTCAACTGTAGCTGAACCAATATGAGGGGTAAGAATAACATTATCTAAATTCATCAAATCTTCAGGTACATTTGGTTCATTTTCAAAAACATCTAAGCCAGCACCACGAATGATTTTGTTTTTCAGTGCATGAATAAGAGCTTTTTGATCAACGACAGATCCTCTCGCAATATTAATTAAAAAGCCATTTTGGCCAAGTTTTTGCAAAATATTGGAATTGACTAAATATTTTGTTTCTTCACCACCTGGTGTGATCACACAAAGTGTATCAACATATTCAGCTAATTCTTCTAATTTTGAAAAATATTTATATTCTACTTCTTTTTGATTTCTAGAATGATAACAAATTTCACAATTAAAAGCTTCAATTCTTTTTGCTATGGTTTTCCCAATTCTTCCCATTCCTAAGATTCCAAACTTTGTACCTGAAAATTTTTTAGACAGTGGATACTCAGATTTAAGCCATTTTTTTTCTAACAAAAATTTATTTGCAAAATTTATGTTTTTATAAATACATAATGTTAAAGCAACAGCTGTATCTGCAACTTCGTCATTAAGTACATTAGGAGTATTAGTTACTTTGACATTAGATAATGTTGCTTGTTTAATATCAACAGAATCATAACCCACACCATAATTTGCAATTATCTTTAATTTTGGTAGTTTTTTAATTAGCTCGCCTGATACATTTGTTCCCCCCATGACCGCTATACCTTCAATTTTATCACTTAAGCTATCAATGAATTTTTCAGGATTTTCCTGTTCATAAGATTTAAACGTATTAAACGTTTCATCAAAAAGTTTAGTTATTTCGTTTGGAAATAATGACATAATTAATACGTTTTTTTCAATTTTCATTTATACCTCTAATTATATTTTCATTTTGGACTTTGGGATTATAGCGCCTCTATATTTAAGCACACTTTTGGTAACGTTGTGAGAGTTTAAAATTTTTTCTTCAATTGATAGATTTTTATTTTTGTAATGAAATGCTAAAAATGATCCATTAAATGAATCTCCTGCTGCGGTTGTGTCAATTGCTTTAATAATTGGAATATTGATTGAGCCTATTTTATTAAATTCAGAATAAAATATTTTTTCAAAATGCTTTAAAATAATTATATTATTTTTTCTTTTAAATGTATTTATAAATTCAATTGGATCAGACTTACCAAATATTTCGGTTATATCATCAAAAGATATGAAGTTTAAATTAGAGCTTAGATTACTTTTTTTAAATAATTTCTGGGATCTAATTTTGTTACCATGGAAACTATTTCTGTAGTTAAAATCAAAAGCTGTAAGTTTAGATCTTTTTGATAATTGGATTAATTTATTTTGATCTTTTTGCTTTAAGATACCCAGTGTAATACCTGTGTAATAAAATAATTCAGTATTATTAATGAATTTTTCTAAATAATCTAAATTACATTTTTCTATCATTTTTTTTGCAGCTGAATCATTTCTCCAATATGAAAAACTTCGATTTCCTTTTTTATCTGTTTGAATAGAATAAAGTCCAGGATATTTTTCCTCAATTCTTTGAATTAGGTCAGTTTCAAGATTTTCATATTTAAATCTTTTTATCATCATTTCAGATAAACAATCTTTCCCCAACCCAGTAAAATAAAACGTTTTAAACTGTTTGTTTGTCAATCTAGAAAAATAGACAGCTGCATTAAATGTATCACCTCCAAAATTTAAATTCATTTTAATTTGATTTTTATATAAGTTATCAGTGTTTCCACTGACTTCGACCATACATTCCCCTGCAAAAATTGAGTTTTTAATATTTTTTTTCATTTTAAATTATTATATTTAATGTAGTAATATCATATGTATATTAATTTTAATAGGAATCAAAAGTGAGTGTATTAGAAAAAGAACTTGAAGTATCTGATTTGAATTTTGATTTCAATAAAAAAGATGCTGTTACAGAATTGACAAAAGAATTTGGTCAGCAATTTTCTATTTCAAAAAGTGTAAGAGAACAACACACAGATACAACTACAATACATACTTCAAAGTTACCTGATGGAGTTGTTTTTGCAGAAAATGAAATAGATGTAAAAAAATCAGTTGAAATTTGTCAAAAATACAAATGTCCTATAATTCCTTTTGGAGTTGGATCATCACTAGAAGGACATGTAAATGCATTATATGGAGGCATTTCGATTGATCTTAATAACATGGATAAAATTTTATATGTTTCTCCCGAAGATGGTTATGCAGTTGTACAACCAGGCGTTACAAGAGAGCAATTGAATGTTTATCTAAGAGATACAGGTCTTTTTTTCCCAATTGATCCAGGTGCAAATGCATCTTTGGGTGGTATGGCAAGCACGAATGCTTCTGGTACAAATGCAGTACGATACGGAACAATGAAAGATAATGTTATTTCTTTAAAATGTGTAATGCCTAATGGTAAAATAATTAAAACTTCAAATAAAGCAAAAAAAAGTTCTGCTGGTTATGATTTAACAAGACTAATTGTTGGGTCCGAGGGTACGCTCGGGATCATTACAGAAATTACAATTAAATTATACGGTATACCTGAAGTTATAGCAGGAGGGAGAGTAACTTTTCCATCAATAAAGGATGCTACTGAAGCAGTCATTATGGTAATTCAGGCTGGTATTCCAGTTGCAAGAATTGAATTATTAGATCAAGAACAAGTCAAGGCATGTAATAATTATTCTAAACTCAACTTGCCAGAGGAACCTCTATTATTACTTGAATTTCACGGAAGTGAAACGTCTGTAAAGGAACAATCTGAGTTTTTTTCAGAAATAGTTGCAGATTTTGGAGGAAATAATTTTGAATCAACTTCAAATAATGAAGAAAGGAATAAACTTTGGAAAGCAAGGCATGACGCTTACTATGCAACTAAATCTTGTAAGCCTGACCTTGAATATATTGCTACGGATGTGTGTGTGCCAATTTCAAGATTATCAGAATGCATTGAAAAAACTCAAAATGATTTAAAAAAATATAATTTGTTTGGTCACATTGTAGGACATGTTGGAGATGGAAATTTTCATGTTCAATTAATGGTAGATCCTAAAAATGAAAATGAAATTAAAAATCTTAATAAATTTTTAGATAATCTATCAAAAAGAGCAATTTTACTTGATGGAACTTGCACTGGAGAACACGGCATAGGACAAGGAAAAAAACAGTACCTTGTTGAAGAATTAGGTGGTTCAGTTGATTTTATGAAAAATATTAAGAAAGCCTTAGACCCATTTAATATTATGAATCCAGGAAAAATTTTTTAAGGTTTATTATGTTAGAAAAGAAAAATCAATGGCTTGGAAAAATATATAATAAAAAAAATATTAAAGAATGTATTTCTAAAATTAAAGAAAGATATGGTCAGCAATTTTCTGAATCTAAAAGTATTAGAGAACAACATTCACATACTATGACTATTCATGAATCTGAATTGCCCGATGGAGTTTTATTTGCTTCAAATAAAAACGATGTTTCAGAAGCAGTAAAAATTTGTAATGAATTTGGATGTCCTATCATTCCTTTTGGTGTTGGCTCTTCTTTTGAGGGTCATGTAAATGCTCCATTTGGTGGCTTATCTATAGATCTAAATAATATGAATGAAATACTTAACGTATATCAAGATGATTTGTTGGTTACAGTTCAACCTGGTGTAACAAGAGAACAATTGAATACACATTTAAGGGACACCGGTTTATTTTTTCCAATTGATCCGGGAGCAAATGCTTCAATTGGTGGTATGTCTTCTACAAGAGCATCTGGTACAAATGCTGTTAGATATGGAACTATGAAAGATAATGTTATTTCAATTGAAGCAGTTATGCCGAATGGAGAAATTATTAAAACCTCAAATAAAGCAAAGAAAAGCTCAGCGGGTTATGATTTGACAAGACTATTAGTTGGTTCTGAAGGTACGCTTGGTATAATTACAGAAATTACTTTAAAACTCTATGGTATTCCAGAAGTTATAGCTGGTGGTCGTGTATCTTTTTCATCTATAAAAGATGCAGCAGATACAGTAATAACTACAATTCAATCAGGTATTCCAATTGCAAGAATTGAACTATTAGATGCAATACAAGTGAAGGCGTGTAATTTATACTCAAAATTGAGTTTACCAGAAGAACCATTGTTACTTTTAGAATTTCATGGAAGCAAAAAATCTGTTGAAGAACAAACAGAAATTTTTGGTGAAATTGCTCTTGATTTTGGTGGAAAAAATTATGAATGGACTTCAAATAATGAAGAAAGAAATAAATTATGGAAAGCCAGACATGATGCTTATTGGGCAGCAAGATCTTATATGCCTGGTACTGAAATGTATTCTACAGATGTTTGTGTGCCAATTTCCAAATTATCAGACTGTATTGTTGAGACTGTAAGAGATTTAGAGGAAAATAATTTGGTTGGTCCGATTGCAAGTCATGCAGGTGATGGAAATTTCCATGTTGCAGTAATGCTTGATACAAACGATAAAAATGAAGTTTCTAAATTAGAGCCTTTTTTAGATAGATTGTCTGATAGAGCTATTAAGATGGATGGAACTTGTACTGGAGAGCATGGAATTGGTCAAGGAAAAAGAAAATACATGTACAATGAATTAGGAAATTCTGTTGATGTCATGGAAGCAATAAAAAAATCCTTTGATCCAAAGTTGATTATGAATCCTGGAAAATTATTTATCTAAAATTTTCAAGAAGATATGTTAACTTTTACAATTGCAATTTTTCTAATGATCATTACGCCTGGGCCTGGTGTTTTATCTTTAGCTGCAACAGGGTCTGGTTTCGGATGGAAAGTTGGAATATTATATTTAGTAGGACTATTTATTGGGACAAACACAGTATTGGTTCTTGTTGTAACGGGTTTTAAAGGTTTCTTATTTGAAATCCCATGGGTTGAAACTATCTTTTTTGTTATATCTTTATCATATCTAACATGGATAGCATGGAGAATAGCCTGTGCAGAAAATGAAATTAAATTTAAAGAATCAAAAAATGAACCTAAATTTTCTGAAGCAATTTTTTTACAAATAATTAATCCAAAAGCTTATCTCGTAAATGGAATTTTATTTGCTGGTTTTCCATTACAAGGTTTTTCTTTACAATTGGAAATTTTAATCAAAACACTTATAATAAATTTAGTTTGGATACCAGTCCATTTTTTTTGGTTATGGCTTGGCATTAAACTTAGAGAATGGGGATTAAGTAAAGGTAAACAAACCATTGTTAATAAAGTTATGGCCTTTTGTTTACTAGTAGTTATTGCTTTGGCTGGTTTTAGTGAAATATGATTAATTATTCATTAATATACATTCAGGTTTAAAATCTTTTTAGTACATGTGATGACCACCATTGATGGATATTGTTGATCCAGTAACAAATTGTGAATCTTCTCGTGCTAAAAAAGCAACTGCTCTAGCAATTTCTTGAGGATGACCTAATCTACCGACAGGAATAGTACTGATAATTTTATCTAAAACATTTTGTGGTACTGCAGAGACCATTTCTGTATCCACATAACCAGGAGCTACTGTATTTGCTGTTATATTATGACGAGCTCCTTCCTGTGCTATAGCTTTTGTCATTCCGATTATACCAGCCTTGGCTGCACAATAATTAACCTGTCCATATTGACCAGCCTGCCCATTGACAGAGGAAATATTAATGATTCTTCCAAAGTTTTTTGATGTCATTTCATCCCAGCAAACTTTAGTCATATTAAATACTGAATTTAGATTTACATTTATAACATCCTGCCATTGATCGAGTGTCATTTTTTTAATTGTACTGTCTCTTGTGATTCCAGCATTATTTACCAATATCGAAAGTGTTCCATACTGAAATATTATATCTTTTACAACATTTTCACATTCTTCAAAATTTGAAACATCCCATTTGATTGATTTTATGTTTGTTTCTCTAGTAAATTTATTAGCTTGATTTTCATCTGATGCGTAACCAGCAATAACTGTAGCACCAGCTCTTTTCAAAATTTCGCAAATACCTCTACCTATACCTCTTGTACCACCAGAAACTATGGCAACTCTGTCTTCGTTAAAGATAACTTCGTGTTTACTAGTTGAATTAAGGTTAGAAAGTTCAATATCATCCAATTTCATTCTCCATTATTGAGATAGTTAGGGTTAAAATACTTTTCAATCAATCACTTATAGGGAAAAAGAGTGTTTCAATGAAAAAAATGCATAAAATTTATATATTTGACCAAAAATTAATCAATTAAAGGCTTGGAAAATTTATTTATAAATTTTGTAAATTCAGGACGAATATCCTCTCGCCATGCTTTTCCACTAAAAATACCATAATGACCAGCATTTTCATGTAAATAATTGAATTTTAAATTATCTGGTATATTTGTTAAAATATTTAAAGCTGCAAGACATTGACCAGGAGCTGAAATGTCGTCATTTTTTCCTTCAATTACAAAAATAGGAATATCTTTAATATTATTTAAATCTACAAGTTCATTTTCTAAAGTGAAAATATTCTTAGCAACTTCTCTTTTTTTAAAAATTCTATTTACTGTTGTTAAATAAAATTCAGCAGTCATGTCCATAACAGCTAAATATTCATTATAAAATTTATTGTGGCGATCATTTTCTGAGGCAGTACCTTCGATTTCTTTAAAAACTTGATCATAAAAAGAATTAACATGTGTTTTTAAATTCATTGAAATGAAAGAAGATAATTGAATTATTCCAGGATACACAGGTCTACCAACTCCTTTGTAATTTACACCAACTGGCATCGTCATTGTATTTTTCAAATAATCTAGGCTAAGTTTATTACCAAAATCAGTCACGGATGTAGGATTTGCTTCTGGATCAATTGGTCCTCCAATTAATGTAAGAGTGTTTGGTTTATATTTATAATAATTTTTTGAAACAAATGATAACGCTGCAAGAGCTAGTGGTGCTGGTTGACAAATAGCCATTACATGTAAATTGGGTGAAAGAAACTTATAAAATTCAATTAGATATTTAGTGAAGTCCTCTATATCAAATTTACCTTTTGATAGAGATACGTCTCTAGCGTTCAACCAGTCAGTAACAAAAACTTCGCAATCAGGTAATAGAGATAAAACTGTGTTTCTTGTTAAAGTTGCATAATGTCCTGACATAGGTGCAATAATGAGAACTTTTTTGATATTTACTTTTTTTCTATTAGTTTCAAATTTAATCAATTCACAAAATGGTTTTTTTAAAATCACTTTTTTTGACACGCTATATTCTTTTCCATTAGTTACAAAAGAATTTATTCCCCAATCTGGTTTTGAAGTAACTCTTGAAAGGTAATGCTCAGTTAATTTTCCATATGTGAACATTACTTGTGGAATTGGACTAGGATTTAAACCGAAAGTAGGGTTTCCCCAAAATGTTTTTAAAGACGAACTAATCAATTCATTATATTGTCTTGAGGTTTCAAAAAAGTCATAAGTTGAAATTTGCATATACATTCCTAGTAATATATTAAAATTCTATTATATAATTGACTAATTAGGAAATAAAAAATGAATAATGATAATAAAAATAATGAATTTGATGAGCTTCAAGAAAATTTAAACAGAATTGATTTGCTTACTAAAAGACTTGTTTTATCATTAGCTAATAAAAATAATGATTCAGATTATGCAAAACCAAACCAAGAGTTATATTATAAAGCAGCATCAAAATATTTTTCTGAAATGCTATCTAATCCGTCTAAATTAATTGAAAATCAAGTTAAATTTTATAAATCAACTCTTCAAATATGGTCAGATGCTCAAAAAGATTTTTTAAATCAAAATGAAAATAAAACTTATTCTTCAGACAGAAGGTTCAAAGAAAGTGCTTGGGAGAATAATCCATATTTTAAAATGATCAAAAATCAATATATAACATCATCTAACATTATTGAAGGTACTGTGAATAGTATAGAGGGATTATCAAAACCTGATAAAAAACAAATAAGTTTTTTTACGAAACAAATGGTAGATTTTTTTTCTCCAACAAATTTTTTGGGCACAAATCCAGAAGCCATTAAAGAAGCAATAGAGACAAAAGGGAAATCACTTGTGGATGGTCTTGAGAATCTAGTTAATGACATAGAAAAAAATGGTGGGGAGTTAAACGTAACTTTAACTGACGATAAAGCATTTGAAATTGGAAAAAATATTGCCCAATCAAAGGGATCAGTAATTTATCAAAATGAACTATTTCAACTTATTCACTATGAGCCCTTATCTGAAAAATGTTATTCAACACCGTTAATGATTATACCTCCATGGATCAATAAATTTTATATTTTAGATTTAAAGCGTGAAAATAGTTTTATTCAATTTTGTTTAAAGAAAAATTTACCTGTTTTTGTTATCTCATGGGTAAATCCTGGACCAGAGCACAAAAATGTGTCATTTGAAGATTATATTGATAAAGGTTTGTTAAAAGCAGCTGATGTTATTAAACGTTATTGTAGACAAGATCAGATTAATACCATTGGTTATTGTATTGGAGGTACCTTACTAGCTTCAACCTTAGCATAT
>MDTB01079127.1_pt1 | contig 12327 bp, 11 predicted proteins | sample 811161 | NCBI WGS metagenome assembly MDTB01 (sample SAMN05326650, study PRJNA326480) | marine metagenome | isolation source: seawater | place: Mediterranean Sea | collected 2009 | reverse complement strand
ATGCAGAGACATGGTGAAAGCTTGCTGGCTCGAACAATTTGCTTTTTGCAACGAATTTTCCAGCCAAAAAATGACACAATTCTTGATCAATTGCTGAACGGATTGCTGCCGCTTTTGGGGTTGGGAAGCCGGCTTATTCTTGTCTGTGTTGAAAAGGCGCGTTAAAACTTCAGTATCAAACGTTCGTTTGGTTTTAACTGTTGATTTGAGGGGCCTTTATGGTTGTCATGCCAGCATCAAAAGACATCATCTATGATCCCTCTGACCCAATGGTGATGGCAGACCCGTTTCCGATATATTCTCGTTTGCGCGAAGAGGACCCTGTCCATTGGAGTCCGTCTTTAAAATCCTGGATTATTACGCGTTATGTTGATGTCAGGGACTTGCTTTTGTCAGATGACCTATCGGTTAAGCGACTGACGCAATTTTATAATGCACTGCAACCAGCAGACGCTGAAACGTTAACAGATGTTGTTCATTACCTTAATCTATGGCTGGCTTTTCGCGACCCACCTGACCACACAAGGGTGCGCAAAATACTTCGGCACGCTTTCACCACAAAAGCCATTGAAAATATGCAGCCGAATATTGCTGAGATCACGGAATTTCTGCTTGACCGTTTGGAAGCTGGAAATACCAACAACATAGATCTTATTTCGGAATTTGCCCTTCAATTGCCAGCATTCGTGATCATGGACCTTTTGGATGTGCCACGTGACATGTTCGATGATTTGAAAACTTGGTCAGACGACATGGCTGTCTTCATTGGCGGGGCGCGCAATTCCGGAGACAAGTATGCCCGTGCTGCGCACGGATGCCAGCAAATGTCCTCTTATTTTAGAGAGCTAATCAAAGAACGCGCGAAGGAACCACGCACAGGTTTTTTGATGGACCTCATTAATGCACGTGATGAGGGCGACAAATTGAGTGAAGACGAGTTGGTGGCAACTTGTATTCTCATTCTTTTTGCAGGCCATGAAACAACAACAAACTTAATTGGCAATGCAACTCTGCTCTTGTTGCGCTATCCCGACCAGCTCTTGAAACTTAAACAGGAGCCAGCTCTCATTCATAGCGCCATTGAAGAAGTGCTGCGCTATGATGGTCCGACCAACGCCCTCGTTCGGGTTGCTGCACATGACCATGAATTGAGAGGGCGTGTTATCAAAGAAGGTCAACGTGTCTTTGTCATGGTGAATTCAGCCAACCGTGACCCTCAAGAATTCCCAGATGCTGACCATTTTGACATAACAAGGAAACAAAACCGCCATCTTACGTTTGGGAAGGGTATACACCTCTGTTTGGGGGCAAAGCTTGCACGAGAAGAGGGTCGTATTGCCATTGAAAGATTATTTGCCCGATTCCCAAAAATAGCACTTGATCCCATCTCCCCACCGGAATGGCTTGATGCAATGGTGCCAAGAGGCACCCGGCGGCTACCAATTATCTTAAATAAGAATAAAGCATAACAGGTGCCAATTCATTTGGGATCGGTTTCTTTGTATTTTATGAACAATATTCAGTTTCTTGGCGGCGCAATGAAAAAAAATATTAAGGTTGGTGACAAGGCTGAGAATGGTACCAATGCACAGATGCAAGCGGGGCTAAGTGATCACCCCTATTCATTTGGATTCTGCATGGGAATCCTAGATATCCATTATATGCCAAAACCCAATCCAGGCATCATTGCGACCATAATTTGGATGAATTGAGTTTCTGAAACATGAAAAGAGCCATATTCAAAAGTCATGGTGACCCAGCCAAAATGATAGAGATCCTTGAAGAAAAGGATCCAGTCCCGGGTCCTGGGGAAGTTCGTGTGCGCAATCTGGTGATGACGATCAATCCAGCTGACTTGCTCGCCATACAGGGCCAGTATGGGGCGCAACCCATGACACTTCCAGCAACACCTGGCGTTGGTGCTTATGGGGTCGTCGATGCTCTTGGTCATGGCGTTTCTCAGCTAAAGGTTGGTGACGCGGTCCTGCCCGTGGGTTCAGGTCTCTGGGCGGATGCTGTTATTCTCAAGGAACGGATGGCGCCAAAAGCTCCTGCTGGATGTGATCCTGAACAGGCCGCTCTCATGCGTGCCAACCCAGCAACCGCCTACCTTATGCTCACAGATATGGTAAAATTGGAGGCTGGGGATTGGATTGTGCAAAATGCAGCCAATTCTAATGTGGGTCGCATGGTCATTCGCTTTGCCCATGAGCTTGGACTCAAAACGGTTAATATTGTTCGTCGTGGGGACGTTGCTAAAGCCTTGCGCAGCGATGGTGCCGATATTGTTATTATTGATGAGGGGCAGGACATGGCTGCTGCTATTTCATCAGCAACAAGTGCCATGCCCAAATTGGCCTTGGATGCTGTTGGTGGGAGCGCCACCGAAGCCTTAGGCGCTGCGGTCATGGATAGGGGCACTGTTGTTGTATACGGGCTACTTTCGGGTGAGACAAATCAGCTAAACCCACGTGATCTGGTTTTTCGAGACGTGAAATTGCGTGGGTTTTGGCTTTTTGATTGGTACCGCACGGCCAATCGTCAAAAGATGCATGACCTGCATAGTTTTCTTGAAGCCAAACTGGCCAAAGGCATTCTGCAAACCGATATAGAAGCTCGTTATCCGCTGGATCATGTTCGCGAAGCAGTTGCTCATGCTGCCCGGGATGGCCGCAATGGCAAAATCCTTTTGAAAGGAAACAATGATGCGTGACGTCTATGTGCTTGCAACATCATGCACCAATTTTGGCAAACGCCCTGATGACAGTTTCAAGGATCTAACACGTGAGGCCTATCTTGACGTGCTTGCGGATGCTGGTTGGGAGAAAGGGACACCTATTGAGCAAGCCTGGTTTGGAAATTGTGGCATGGGGACACTTGGCCAGCGCAATATCCGAGGACAGGTTTGTTTCACACCTTTGGTGCGCGATGGCCTGTTTCCTGAGCGTGTTCCTTTGATCAATGTTGAGGGAGGTTGCGCAACGGCTTCCATGGCATTTCATGGGGCTTGGAAGGATGTTGCCTCGGGAGATATGGAAGTGTCACTCGCGATAGGCGTGGAAAAGACCTTTGTGCAAGGGGATTCTGCGCGTACTTTAGAAATTTTTGAAGGTGGCATTGATCAACTCGATCCCCATGAATGGATGGATTACTATGCCAAACGGGGTGAGGAGGCTGGTAAGCCATTTAACCCAAAGATTTCAGGCGGAACTGTGTTCATGGATACCTACGCCATGCAAGCGGCATGGCATATGAAGACCTACGGCACCACCCAAGAACATATCGCCCTTGCTGCGTCCAAGAATCATTGGCACGGGTCGATGAATCCGAAGGCCCAATACCGTTTTGAGCTTTCTGTGGCGGAGGTTCTTTTGGACCGTGAGGTTTCTTGGCCCATCACACGTTCCATGGCGGCGCCCATCGGTGATGGTGCAGCTGCTGCAATTCTTGTTTCTGCGGATATGTTGGCCAAACAACCCCAAGAAATTCGCAACCGTGCCGTAAAGGTGCGCGCATCGGTTTTGTCTGGTGGTAAATATCGTGAGCCCTCTGAGCCTGGACTCAGCCAAGTCGCAGCAAAGAAGGCATATGGCAAGTCTGGCCTAATGCCGCAAAATATTGATTTGATCGAACTGCATGATGCGACCTCTTTTTGCGAAATTTTCCAATTGGAAATGCTTGGATTTGCCGAAGAAGGAAAAGGTGGAGAGCTTGTGGCCAAAGGTGAGACCAAACTTGGCGGAACACTACCAGTCAATTTGTCAGGTGGTTTGGTCTCAAAGGGCCACCCAGTCGGGGCCACAGGATTATCGATGATTCATGAGCTTGGGTTACAATTGCGTGGCGAGGCAGGAGAACGACAGGCTGAAAAGGCTCGCATTGGATTGGCCGAGAATGGTGGTGGGGTTATTGGTTTTGATGAGGCGGCATGTTCTGTGGTTTTGCTTGAAGCGCCTCTAAAATAATTGATTAGGGCTCATCAGTGATTTTCCGAGCGCCCATGGCACCTTCTTGCAACAACCTATTGGTCTCCGGTTGCGTCATCAAATCGCAAAATAATGTTCGTTCGTCAGCAAGATTTGCCGGTGAAGCTGCCATGGCTTGTCGAACAAGGCGCTTGATATGCCCAACGGCTTTTTGTGGTTTGTTGGCGATTTTCTGTGCCATGACCAATGCTTCCCCATGCGCATCCAACACGCAAGCGGAAGCTATCCCTTCCAAAAGCAAATCAGAAGGACCGAGTGATTCCCCGGTGAGCATCATGTGCATGGCTTTTGATGGCCCAACAAATTGCGTCAACCTTTGTGTTCCGCCTGCGCCGGGCAAGATACCTAAATTTATTTCGGGTAAGCCAAACGCATATGGACCGTTTTGAACAATACGAAGATCGCAGGCCAATGCTAACTCAAATCCCCCACCCATTGCGGTTCCGTTTAATGCTCCAATAAAGATCGTTTGGCTGGTTTCCATCAGGCGCATGGTAATATGAATTGGCGCTTCAGGCACGGGTCGATCGGTTTTGAATACCATATTGCGGGCGGTCATTTTTGCTGCCTGTTGGGACAGAACCGTCAAATCATAATGACGAATAAATACATCTGGTTCTGCTCCTGTGAGCACGCACACCCGAATAGATGGGTCTTGCGTGATGCGTTCGATCGCGAGGAGCAACTCGGTTTCCATGGCTTGGTCCATAAATCCATCGTTGGGATTACGAAACAGAATTTGCGCAATCGCACCATTGACCAACAATTCTGCCTTGCCTTCGGACATTTGCATTTCCTTCCAACCTTGCTGCGAGAAAAAAAGGCGCAAGTTTTAAACAAACGATTGACTGATTAATTTGTGGTACCGTTATGTTTGATCATAAACAAATAATTAAGGAGCGTAGAACTTGGGACTGCAAAAGCTTCGCGCGAAAGCCTCAAATACCAAGGCTGCAATAAGCACTAAGGGGACCCGAGGTCGTAAAAGCAAACGCGAACAAATTCTTCGCAATGCTGCCACATTGATTGCACAACATGGTTTTGACGCAACATCCATGCGCGATATTGCCACCAGTGTCGGTATGTTGCCAGGATCTCTTTATTATCATTTCTCTTCCAAAGAAGATTTGCTTCTCGCAATACACCGCCGGATTGTATCTGACATGGTGGCTGCAATCCAAAAAGAAATCGCCCATGGGGAAACAGCCTGGGAGCGGTTAGAGCTGGCAGCAACCACACATTTGAAGTCACTTTTGGGTGGCAGCAATTTGGTGACGATTGTGTCTCCAAATTTTGCTGAGGACCGTGAAGAGCTAAACAAAAAACTTCGTGCTCATCGCCATGAATATGAGGAAATCTTCAAAAAAATTTTTGATGAGCTGTCGTTACCTAAAGATGTCGACCGACGGCTTCTCAGGTTGCAGCTGTTTGGAGCGCTTAATTGGGTGCCCATTTGGTATAATCACGAAGGTGAATCATCGCCTGAAACCATTGCAGCATCTTTTGTGATGACCATCCGACAAGGAACAGAGGCAAAAACGGATAAACCTGAATACTGAGCGCCTCCTCAAGACTTTGACCAGTAGGGTTCACGCAAATCTTTTTTGATGACCTTACCGAGCGCATTGCGGGGGAATCCATCCCGCAATTCTACCCCAATAAGCCGTTGCGTTTTTGCAAGTTGGTTGTTTGACCATGTTAAGATTTCTGAGGGATTGGCTTCAACATCTTTGGCGGGAATCACAAGTGCCAAACAGCTTTCACCCCATTTGGGATGTGGCACCCCAATTACAGCAACGTCCATTACATCAGGATGTTGTCCCACAATAGCTTCGACATCAGCTGGGAACACATTAAACCCGCCTGATATGATCATATCCTTCTTCCGGTCGATGATTTTTAAAAAACCATCTTCATCCAGCATGCCAATATCACCCGATCGGATAAAACTACGCCCACGCCCATCTTGCCAGATCAATTCGGCGGTTAGGTCTGCACGATTATTATACTCTGCCATGATGCCAGCGCCGTAACCTGCTATCTCACCAATTGTTCCGGGCGGCAACTCGTTACCTTCATCATCAAGAATACGCACCTCAAAACCAAGAACGGGCGTTCCTACTGTGTCGAATTTCTCTGCATGCTGGTGGGGTTTAAGCATTGAAGCGAAACCCTCAGAAAAACCATATAATTCATATAGATTGGGAGAAATATGCTCAATAATCTGAAGCTTCGTATCCCGCCGCAAGGGTGATCCGGCAGAGAGCACCGTCTGCAACGAACGCAAATCGGCTTTTTTAAGATGAGAGCAAGCCAAAACCATATAATATTGGGCTGGAACCATGAAGGTATGGGTGATTTTTTCTTGCTCAACAACATGCAAGAAAGCTTCAGGATCAAAAGACTCCATCACATGAAGCGTGCCGCCTGCAAACAGGATGGGTAGCATCATGAGCCATGTCCCGTTTGAATATAATGGCGTGGTTGTCAACGCCTTGCTATTGGAAGCAAAACCCATCTCCACGGCATTTGAAAATGCCCAATGCAATCGTGCACGGTGGGTTTGAACGATGCCCTTGGGCAAACCTGTGGTCCCTGAAGAATAAATGATATTAAATCTATCGGTAATTGCGTGTTGAATATTGGGCACGGTTACTTCTTCTTCGGTATAAATTTTGGACATATGCGCCCAACCATCTCGGACAAAGCCGTGGGTGATCCATCTGCTTATTAGAGGAAGCTCGGCAACAAGAGGTGTTACCTTTTCCTCAAAATCAGCAGAGACAAATGAAGCTGTTGCTTCGCTGTCATGCAGCAGGCTTTTGAGTTGATCAGATGTGAGAAGACCCGATAACGGCACCACGCATCCGCCAGCCCGGACGATGCCAAACAGACATTCCAGCATCTCCACCGAATTGCTCATCATCAAGGCAACGCGATCACCCTTACGCACCCCACTTTTAATAAGAAAATTTGCTACACGATTAATATTATGAACAAAATCACGCCAGCATCGACGTGTTTCACCACAAATCACGGCATCTTTGTTTGGGTAATGGTGGGCATGCGTGGCAAAAAGATCTGGCAAATATACCTGTGGATCATCAAGAGTGTCGGTCATAGCACTTTCATTTCATTCTGAGTTTGTTAGCAGCAATGTTGGCTTTGCCCACAAACCGCATGGTTATGAAGTTTTGATAGCCATCGCCACCCAAGGTCATTGGTGTAAGGTAACGTCTTATCAAGCCCATGCCAAACAATTGATTGTTCGATGCGACACGATATGAGGAAATGTTGCACAAGGCCGGCCATTCTTATGGGCCCCCGAAATCCAGATGCATATGAGAATTTTGTACAAACTTCACGTTCTTTTTGGGGCGTGTTTGGGTTATGAGGTGTGGTTTGCTGGCGCCCAATTGAAAATATTTGGGAAGATGCAACCAATAATTTGCGCTAGAAAATTGGGTGGGTAATCAAATTTTTCGTGTCATGTTTTTCCAATAAAATTCCCGAATTTGACGCTTGAGTACTTTCCCGGTGGCATTTCTGGGAAGTTCTTCCCAAAACTCTACGGACTTGGGTGCATTTATGCTGCCAAGGCGTTTCTTACAAAGAGCAATCAAATCAGATTCGCCCGCAACACCACCCTTGCGCAATTCGATAACGGCTTTAACTGCCTCGCCCCAATCAGGATCAGGCACACCAATGACGGCAGCTTCTTGCACCTCTGGATGTGATAGCAATTCTTGCTCCACCTGTGCAGGATAGATGTTAAATCCCCCAGAGATGATTACATCCTTTTTGCGGTCTACCAAGGTTACATAGCCGCAAGAATCCACCACGCCGATGTCACCTGTTAAATACCATCCGTTTTTGAATGCTTCTTTGGTCGCCTTGGGGTTGTTCTCATATCCCTCCATCACGCCCCAACTGCGCATAGCCACTTCGCCAAGCATACCAGGCGGCTGTGGCGTTCCATCTTCGTCAACAACGGCCACCTGACGTAACATTGATGGTTTGCCAATGGAGGTAAACCGATCTTCCCATACCCCTCCCGCTTCGGGACGATGATCTTCGGGTGACAGAAAACAGATTGGTCCAATACCCTCTGCTTGACCAAAGAAATTGGTCATTACTGGTCCAAAATTCTTTATTGCTTCTCGGAGTTTTTGCGGCGCCATCGGTGCAGCGCCATAGGCTAGTCTATGGAGACTTGAATAATCGTGATTTTTAAGAGCTGGACTAGCCAGCAACCTGTAAATGATGGTTGGCGGTAAAAAGATAATTTGCGCCTGTTCATCCTCAATGGCGGCAAGAATTATTTCAGGCTCTGTGCGGTCAAGCAGCACATGCGTGCTTCCTGTGATTGTGAGTGCAAACAAAAAGCTTCCTGCAAAATGAGTCATAGGGGCCACAACCAGATGGTTCACTGCTCCATGAACTTGTAGTGCATGAAGCATATCCATGGAGGCTATCAAATTGCTTAGATGGGTATGGCGTACGCCTTTAGATTTGCCGGTGGTGCCGGAAGTTGAATAAAGCGCCCAAAGATCATCTGGCGTCGGGGAAAAATAGGGGGCCTTGGCATCAGTATCGGCCATCCAATTGTCCAAATCACGGTCAACACAAATGGCTAATCTCAAGCCAACACATATCGACTGCACATGTTCTATCTCCAGGGCAAAGCTTGAATGATAAAAGATGACTTCTACCTTTGAGTCGCGCAAAATTTGTGCATTTTGTTCCGCCGCGTTGCGGGCGTTTACTGGAACCATGACGCATCCTGCGCGCCAAAGTCCGAACATAGCTTCGAGTCCACGCCAATCATTGGGCATGTATATGCCAACGCGTGTACTTGGCCCAAATCCGTCCCGTAATAGCGCAGCTGCAATGCGATGTGTTGCGCAATAACTTTCCGCATAGGTCCTGGTGACAGCTCCTTGCTTTACAAAAATAGTATTTGGGTTGAGTGCTGCAGAGCGGTCGAAAAAATCAATGAGCTGCATGGATTATCCCATGGTTGCAGGCAGGTAGGTTGTGATTTCTGGAAAAGCCAACAACAGCGCCAGCACAATAACTTCAATAGCAAGAAATGGCAGCACGCCTTTAAAGAGTTGTGCTGTTTTAACCCGTCCATCAGCTGAAGCCAGTACAGCATACAAATTAAGCCCAACTGGCGGCGAAATTGCAGCTATTTCGATGAGTTTTACGATAAGAACCGCAAACCATATGCTGTCAATTCCCAGGGTTTGGCTTATCGGGAAAAGAAAAGGAACCGCGATAACAAGCAGCGATACTGAATCAAGAAACATCCCCAATAAGAGAAACAGCACCACTGTCATGGCGAGAAAACCGCCCACACCAAGCTGGGTTGCTGTTACAAACCCGCGAATATCGCCAATGAAACCACTTATTAGAAGGAAGCGACTGAAAATTAATCCCCCAACAATAATAAGGAAAATCATTGCCGTAATACGCGCGGTTTCAAGCAAAGATTCCCAAATTTGTTGGCTGCCGATACGACGCATGGAAAGGGCAATAAATAGGGCCCCCGCCGCCCCTACAGCGCCAGCGGCAGATGGTGGGAAGAGTCCCGAATAAATACCACCCATCACCAACAACATGAGAAGTAGCACACTCCAGATCTTACCAAGCGCTCTCAATCGGATGGGCCAGGTTATATGTTCCTTGGTATCGGGCGCCCAACCGGGGCGGAATTGTAAAAAGAGTCGAATGCCAACCATATAGGCAACAGCTGTCAACAACCCTGGAAGAATTCCCGCCACAAGCAATTCGCCCACAGGTTCGCCGGTTAAAAGTGCAAACAAAACCATGGCAATGGAAGGAGGAATAAGGCCAGCGAGCGTTCCTGCAGCAGCAATGCAACCGGCAGATACGCCTGGATCATAACGAAATTTGAGCATTTCTGGTAATGCCATTCGGGTGAACACACCAGATGCAACAACAGTCGAGCCAGAGGCTGCAGCAAAACCTGCTTGTGCGACAATGGTCGCCATAAAAAGACTTCCGCGTAGTCTGTTCAACATTGCTTGAGCGGCAAAATAAAGATCCCCAATAATGCCTGCGCGCCCAGCAATTGCACCCATGAGCACAAACATTGGCACCACCACGAAGGTATAGTCGCTGGCAAGCGTGTAGGGGGTGGTCTTAAATGTTGTGAGGACAAAAGTTGAACCCACACTGAGGTAAAGGCCGATTGCCGCAACACTTGCCAATGCAAACCCCACGGGCACACCAATAGACAGCATCAAGAGAAGGCCAACAAATGCCAGTCCACCTTGTTCCAGGCCACTCATTCGTTGATCCCATCTTTGGCCCGGCTTCCAAAACATTGGAGCCCCAGCACCATGACCGCCAATATTGCGCCTATGGCGCAGGCAACTTTGGCAGGCCAAATCGGATAGCCTAGGGTGGCGGCTGATACTTCTTTGATTTTTATGCTGTCAATCGCCAGCTCAAAAGCCCCATGGGCGATAAGTCCAAAAACCAATAAACCCAAAAGCTGGCTCAGCCACCAGCCCATCAATTTTAAACCATTGGGAAGGAAGTGAAGAAAGAGGTCGACCTTAATATGATCTTGGCGGCGTTGAACCAAAGGCCACGCAAGAAAAATTGCTGCGGCAGCGAGGGTTCCCGACATATCCACCTTGAACGGCAGGAATGCACCAAAAAGCTCCCCAGAGATCATATCAGCAGCGCCAACAACCATGACGACAAACAACAAAGCAGCACAAATCGAAATGGAGATACGTTCCGCTAATGTGGCACCAACCCCCATTATCGTTGAGGAGGCGCCATTTTGGCGCCCCCTGGTTTTTTCTTGATCAACGGTCATCAATTGAAGCTTTTGGCTGCTTCGCGCTGCATCGGTACGATGGGTGCAATTTCTGCGCCTTTACCATCTGCCTTCATCCGTTCTTCCCAAATGGAAATCATATCTGGAGATTTTGCAACGAACGCATCCATATCAGCCAGCTTGACCACCTGACCTCCGGCTTCTTTCAAGGCGCCATAGGCCTTTTCTTCGGCACCCTCAAGCCATTCTAGGTCCTTGGACATGGCCTCTTTTGCAACCTCAGTCATCAAGTTGCGTACATTTTCCGGCCAGCTGTTCCAGCGATCAGATGGGGCATAAATTTGGAAGGTTGTGAATGTGCCTGTGTTGATGTCAGACACATAGGGTGCAACAGATTGTAGTGAGAAAAAGGGCACCCACTCAATGGGCCCGAAATTACAATCTAACGTGCCGCGTTGTAGGCCCTCACGAATTTCTGTTGCTTGAACACGGGTCGGTACCATCCCATAGGCTTCCATCCATATTGGCACATAGGCACCACCGACGGCGCGAACACGTAGCCCTTTAAGGTCTTCCATTTTGTTGATTTGCTTGTTGCAAGTAAGCCGGTAAGGTGATGTCACCGTCCATTTGATTGGGTGAAGGTTTAACTCTGAAAGTTCCTTCTTAGTTGCTTCTGCGCCATAGACATTTCCAGCAAGCTTCTGTGCTGTCGCAGCATCTGCAGAAACGCGATTGAGCAACCCTGCCGCAATCGACGTCATGGGCATTTCAGAAGCATGAACTGCTTGGGCGAAAACACCCAAATCCACAGCGCCAGATGAGACAAGGTTTTTGATTTCAAGCAATCCACCCAATTGCCCTGACCAAAAGATATCAATCTTAACTTTTCCACCTGAACGTCGCGTGACTTCTTCAGCCCACCATTTGTCCCATTGAACAGCTGGCCAACTTTCTGGAAGTGGATGTGCCATTCGCAAGGTGACTTCTGGGTAATCTTGAGCGGCTGCATGGCTTGACTGCAAAGCAACCAATGACACGACGGCAATTTGGGCCACTCTGGCAATTTTGTTAAACATGGTTTCCCCCTGATCTGTTATCAGAAGTCCAACCTCTATCGAGATATGTCATCTTTATTGGACCTCTATAATCTAACCAACGTTTGGTTTGCGGTTTTTGTCAACCACTTCAACCGTCGCATCATAGTGTTTTTAACTGGCTCAGCGGTCAAATGGGGCATGTTAAAAACATGATGGCGTGTGATTTTTTGCATTTAAGTGATCATCAAAGGCGCGTGATCTCTTTATGACTACGTTTTCTCACAGCTTCTTTTGGTTGCTGTTATCTTGTCAGCGATAACCTAAGAGATAGTTGTTGATCACGTGGCTGAAGTCTGCTCTGTTGATTGCAACAACATAAAACAGGTGGGTAACGATGAAACATTTGATGAAGTTTGTACTGGCAGTATGCATGGGTTTTTATATCAGCTCCGTTGCCCATGCAGGACAGCAAAATGACGGTGTT
>MDTB01076290.1_pt1 | contig 12327 bp, 12 predicted proteins | sample 811161 | NCBI WGS metagenome assembly MDTB01 (sample SAMN05326650, study PRJNA326480) | marine metagenome | isolation source: seawater | place: Mediterranean Sea | collected 2009 | reverse complement strand
TTTTATTTTTCCTTTAATATCTTCTGACATGAAAATCCTTTCTAATAAGTTTATTTTCTTAATAGATTAATAATTAGAATTGTCAAGCCATATACATCCCACCATTCACATGAATAGTTTCGCCATTAATATATTTTGCTAGATCAGAAGCTAGAAATGCTACACAATTGGAAACATCTTCGCCAGACCCAAGGTTGCCAGATGGAATTTTATTTATTAAATCTTTTTTGAATTCTTCATTAATTTTATCTGTCATTTCTGTTTTGATAAATCCAGGAGATACGCAGTTAATATTTATATTTTTTCTTGCATATTCTAAAGCTAAACTTTTTGAAAAAGCTATTATACCAGCCTTAGATGCTGCATAATTTGCCTGTCCTAAATTGCCAGTATGTCCAACAATAGATGTAATATTTATTATTTTTCCGTATTTATTTCTTAACATTTTTTTAATAGCAAATTTACACATTAAAAAACTTGACGTTAGATTAATATCTAAAACTTTTTTCCAATTTTCCTCTGTAAGTCTAATTGAAAGATTGTCTAAAGTAATTCCTGCATTATTAACAAGTATATCTAATCCTTTTAAGTTTTTTTCGATTTTCTCAATAAATTTTTCAATATTGCTATGTTCATCTAATTTGAATTTTTCAACTTGAATATTAGGAAAATTATTTTGTAACTTTTTTAATTTTTCGTCATTAGTACCACTTGCAACTATTTTTGCTTCTAAACTGTTAAATTTTTTGACTAAACAATTTCCTATACCTCCGGTAGCTCCAGTAATTAAAATTTTTTTACCTTTTAAGTTCATCTTGTAATTTTTTAATATCAGCTATTGAGTTAATTGAAAAGCAATTTGCATTTTTAATTGTTCTTTTAACCATCCCAATTAAAGCTTTTCCTGGTCCAATTTCTATAAAGTTTTTAACACCATCATCTGACATATTTATCAAACTTTCACGCCATCTAACTGTAGAAGAAATTTGATCTACTAGTAATCTTTTAATTATTTCTGGGTCATTTTCAGATTTTGCAGTTACGTTATTAATAATCTTATACTTGAGACTATTAAATTTAGTGTTGATTATTTTATCTTGCATTACTTTCGCTGCCGGTTGCATCAATGAACAATGGAAAGGGGCGCTAACTTTAAGGGGAATAAATTTAATTTTTTTTTCTTTTAAAGAAGTTTGTAAAGATTGTATGCTTTCTTTGTCTCCGCTTAAAATTACTTGTCCATAGGCATTATCGTTTGCTATTTCACAAATTCCTTTCTTTTCGACTCTATTTTCAATTAAAATTTTTATTTCATTAATTTTTAAACCAAGCACAGCTATCATGCTGCCCTCTCCAATCGGTACTGCAGCTTGCATAGCCTTTCCCCTTTCGTGCAAAAGGTATAATGCATCACTGAAGCTTAAAGCCTCGGAACATACTAAAGCAGAGTATTCTCCTAATGAATGTCCAGCGAAAAATTTAAAAAACTTAAAATCAAAATTAAATTCGTTTTTTAAAACTTTAAAAATTGAATAACTTACTGTTAAAATTGCTGGTTGGGTATTTTCCGTAAGCTGAAGTTTGTCTTCTGGTCCTTCAAGAATCATTTTTGAGATTTGGAATTTTAATTTTGCATCCGCCTCTTTAAATATCTTTTTTACAATATCAAAATTTTTATAGAATTCTGATCCCATCCCAACTACTTGGGAGCCCTGTCCTGGAAATAATAGTACGTTCATTTAGTTAAGTTTATTCAATAATAATTAGTATTGCTATAATTCTTCATTATAGTATAAACCAATTTTTACAATTAATTAATAAAACTTAATTAACATAATAAACTATGGCTTTTTACGAAAATACAATTATCGCTAAGCAAGATTTAGCAGCAAAAGAATTAAAAATAATCAAAGATAAGTACAATGAATTAATTAATAATTCTTCAGGTAAAGTTTTAAAAGTAGAGGAATGGGGTTTGCTTAATTTAGCAAATAAAATTAAAAAATTTAAAAAAGGATTTTATATTCATTACAAGTTTGAAGGTAATGATATTACCGTTAATGAAGTAAAAAAGAAGATTAATATTGACGGAGCCATAATTAGATTTTTGACAGTTAAATACAAAAAATTGGACTTAGAAAATGAGTTCTTTAAGAAAGATAAATTGACAAATGAAAAGAAAAAATAAAAAATTTCAAAAAAGAGGATCTAATACACTAAGTAAATTAAGTCTTTTCCAAAAAAATGATGGAAAGTTTTCAAAAAAATGTCCCTTATCAATTAAAAATGCACCAATAGTTGATTACAAAAATATTTCTTTATTAAAAAAATATACGTCCGATAACGGAAAAATAATTTCTTCAAAAATTACATCTGTCTCATTTAATAAACAAAAAAAATTAACTCGTGAGATTAAAAAGGCTAAAATCTTAGGACTTTTATAAATGGAAATTATTTTACTAGAAAACATTCTAAACTTAGGCAACATTGGTGACAAAGTAACCGTCAGAAATGGTTATGGTAGGAATTTTTTATTAAAACAAGGAAAAGCTCTAAGATTTAATAAAGATAATCAAGAGTTAGTTCATAAGAAAAAAGATGAATTAAACAAAAAAAATTTAGAGCTAAAAAATAAATTTAAAGAAATAGCCAAATTGATTAATAACAAGGTTTTTATTTTTAACAAAGAAAGTAAAGAAAATGGTGATTTGTACGGATCAATAAAACCTAAGGAAATCACAAACCTTATTAAAGAAAAAACAAACGCTGATGTTAGCCCTTCTCAAATAATTTTAAAGGATGATTTAAATAAAATTGGAGTATTTAAAATTGACGTTAACTTCCATTCTGAGGTGAAGGCAAATATTTCTATTAAAATAGATAAAATACAATCTAAATAACTTCTCCACAGACATATTAAAAAAGTGTGTAACTTTTTTCTTTATAGCTCTTTTCATTCTCTTATTATATTTGAGTGAAAGAAATTAAATCTATCCAAAATAATACTGAAAATAAGCAACCATCAAATTTAGAGGCTGAACAAGCGCTCTTGGGTTCAATACTAGTAAATAATGACATTATTGACGAAGTATCTACTTTAATAAACCCAAACATCTTTTATGACCCAGCGCATATAAAGATTTATGAGGTAATAGAGAGCTTAAACAATAAAGGAATGATCGCAAATCCAATTACTTTAAAAAATTTCTTTGAAAGGGACAATATGCTGAATGAAGTTGGTGGTACAGAATATTTAGTAAAACTTACCAGATTTTCAGGATCATCGAAACAAGCAATTGACTATGCAAAAATTATTCATGAAATGTACTTAAGAAGACAATTAGTACAAATTTCAGATAAATTATCTACCGACACTTTAAATGCAAATTCTAAAGAACAAAATTCAGAAAAAATAATTGAAGACACTGAAAAATCTCTTTTTGATTTAGCAGAGAGAGGAAGTTTCTCTCAATCTTTTTTAAAATTTAATCAAGCTTTGGATCAAACTATTGAAATGGCTACTTTAGCAATGCAAAATGATCAAGGTATAGTTGGTGTGCCTACAGGTCTTACTGATTTAGACGAAAAATTAGGTGGTTTACATAAATCAGATTTGGTTATTTTGGCTGGTAGGCCGTCTATGGGTAAAACGGCTTTGGCAACTAACATTGCTTATAATGCAGCTCAACATATTTTAAAAAGGCAAGAAAAATCTTCTATAGCTTTTTTTTCATTAGAAATGTCATCTGAGCAATTGTCTACTAGAATTTTATCTGAACAAGCAAGGATTAAATCAGATGATATTAGGCGTGGAAAAGTTACCGAGGAAGAAATAAATAGATATATTGAAACTTCAAGAAATATTTACAACCTTCCACTATATATCGATGAAACTCCAGCTATTACTATTGCAACACTGAGTAATAGAGCAAGAAGAATAAAAAGGTTGTTTGGTTTAAGTTTAATAGTAGTTGATTATATTCAGCTAATGAGATCGAGCTCTAATAAAAATGATGGAAGAGTTCAAGAAATTTCGGAAATAACGCAAGGATTAAAAGCATTGGCAAAAGAATTGTCGGTCCCGGTATTAGCTTTATCTCAACTATCAAGAGCAGTAGAACAAAGAGATGATAAACAACCGCAATTAGCAGATTTAAGGGAGTCTGGTTCAATAGAGCAAGATGCAGATGTTGTAATGTTTGTTTATAGAGAAGCCTATTATCTAGAGCGAAAACAACCAAAATTGGGATCTATTGAACATGCAGAATGGCAATCAAAAATGAACGATGTTAATGGACTGGCAGATATAATTCTAGGTAAACAAAGACATGGCCCAACTGGCACTGTTAAAGTTGAGTTTGAGGGAATTTATACAAAATTTAAAGATTTAAGTAAAAATTAGCGGCAATTTTTTCTTTAGTTATAAGAAAATTAGGATATATCTGAAAAGCTTGCATGTTGGCTTATATTTATAAAAAAATAGTTACAGATTTTTCAAAAATTACGCTTCTAATTTTAGCAATTTTAATCGTATTTTCACTTTACCAATCAAAAAACTTTAATTTAGATGCCTCCTCAGATGCTTTGTTACTTGAGGGAGATCCTGACCTTCAGTATTTAAGAGAAATAAATGAAACATATGGTTCCAAAGACTTCTTAGTTTTAACCTATGCGCCAGTTTCAAGTTTTACAGAAAAAGAAACCATACTAAATCTTCAGCTACTTAAATCTAAAATTGAAAAATTAACATGGGTAGATAGTGTAATAACAATAATAGATGTCCCTCTTTTGAAGAGCACAGATGAAGGATTAATGGAAAGACTTAAAAATTTCAAGACTTTAGCTTATCCAGAAATTGATAGAGAGAGAGGTTTTGATGAGATTGTAAATAGTCCTATCTATAAAAATTACGTTATTAGCGAAGATGGTAAAACATCAGGCATAGTTGTTTATTTAAAAAAGGATGAAAGATTAGCAGAATATATAAAAGTAAAAGATATATACTTTAATCAATCTAATGAGTCAGGTTTATCAAAAGAGGAAAGAATAAATTATAAAAAATTTGTTAAAGAGTATGAGGAATATAAAAATTTATACAATATAAGAAACCATCAAAACATTAGTGAGATTAGAGACGTAATTAATAAATACGGCCAAAATGCTAAAATTCATCTGGGTGGTATTCCTATGATTGCTGATGACATGATGAGTTATATTAAAAGTGATATAGTTGTTTTTGGAATTGGAGTCTTTATTTTTATAGTTTTAACACTTTGGTTTATCTTTAGAAATTTAAAGTGGGTAATAATGCCATTACTAGGATGTGCCACCTCAGTCATTGTAATGATTGGGTTGTTAGGTTTAATTGGATGGAAGGTAACAGTGATTTCATCGAATTTTATTGCTTTAATGCTTATTTTGAATATGGCAATGAATATTCACTTAACTGTTAGATTTCTTCAATTAAAAAAAGAGTTTCCTCAACTCACAAAAGAAGAAGCTGTGCTTGAATCGAGCAAAAAAATGATGCTTCCAATTCTCTACACTGTCCTCACGACTATATGTGCATTCCTCTCTTTAGTGTTTAGTGGAATAAAACCAATAATTGACTTTGGGTGGATGATGACTTTAGGATTATTAGTTTCATTTTTAGTAACATTTTTATTATTACCATCTTTAATAAACTTACTTTCATCAAATAATGAAGTAGGCCTTAAAGATACAGAAAAATCTTTAATAACATCAGCATTAGGTTCTTTTACCAAAAAAAATAGAATTCTAATTTTTGGTTCCTCTTTATTAATAATAATATTTAGCATCATTGGAATATTAAAGCTCGAAGTTGAAAATAGTTTTATCAATTATTTTGATAAAGAGACAGAAATTTACAAAGGAATGAAAAAAATTGATGATGAACTAGGTGGTACTACTCCTTTAAATGTAATTCTTAAATTCCCTACAAAAGATAAAGAAGATAAGTCAGAAGAAGATGAATTTGAGGAGTGGGAGGAGGAAAATGAAAGTGATGAGGATAAAGCTAAATATTGGTTTACTAGAGATAAAATGGACAAAATCATTAAAGTACATGATTATTTAGATTCGTTACCTGAAATTGGAAAAGTTATGTCTTTTGGATCCATTTTAAGAGTTGCCGAAGATTTAAACAAAAAAGAGTTACAAAGCCTAGAGATAGCCGTTTTATATAGCAAAATACCTGAATCAATTAAAACTGAAATAGTTTCACCTTATATCTCAGTAGAAAAAGATGAAGCCAGAATAAGTGTGAGAATAAAAGACTCATTAAAAGATTTAAGAAGAAATGAACTAATAAATAAAATTAATTCAGAATTAAATACTAAGATTGGTTTTGAAAAAAGTGAGTATAAATTAGCAGGTGTTCTTATTCTTTTTAATAATTTGTTACAAAGTTTATTTAAATCTCAAATACTTACATTAGGAATAGTAATATTAGGCATTTTTTTAATGTTTTTTGTATTATTTAGAAATATTATTCTTTCTCTTATAGGAGTTGTTCCTAATTTTATCGCTGCTTTTTTTATTCTAGGTATAATTGGTTTACTTGGAATTCCACTAGACATGATGACTATAACTATAGCGGCAATAACTATTGGAATTGCAGTAGATAATAGTATTCATTACATTTATAGGTTTAAAGAAGAATTCAAAAAAATTAATAATTATGATAAAACTTTAGACAAATGTCATAGCACCGTTGGGGTAGCAATTTTAAATACTTCCATTACTATAGTATTTGGTTTTTCAATTTTAGTTTTATCTAATTTTATACCTACTATTTACTTTGGTGTATTTACTGGAATCGCAATGCTGTTGGCCATGCTTTCAGTTTTAACTTTATTGCCAAAATTAATTCTTACCTTCGAGCCGTTTGGTAAAGAAACTAATGAACTAAACTAATGACTGGTTTCTTTGAACATCTTTTTGATAATATTAATTTATTTGATATATTTTTTTTAATCATCTTAATTTACTTTGTAATTCAATGTTTTTTAAAGGGCTTTTCTCTAAGTTTAATTTCCTTTATGAAATGGATTTTATCGACGATAGTTACAATTATCTTGGTACCAAAATTACAACCTTTTGTTAGTGAATATATTCAATCTGAATTTATTAATAATTTAGGATTGGGTATAGCCATCTTTATTTTAACTCTTTTTATAACAATACTTATAGGAAAAACTTTAGGTAAAGCTATAACTTGGACCGGTGTTGGCTCGATTGACAAAGGTTTTGGTTTTTTATTTGGTTTTTTTAAAGGTTACATAGTAGCAGTTTGCTTATTTTCTATTTTTAATTGGTTTTATCCTTATCAAAATTGGGGTATATCTGCAGAGAATGCAATTTCATTTAATTTTATTAATAAAGGTAGTAAAATATTAATAGAGGAATTTCCCTCAAGTGAAGATTTCATTGATACAAAAGAAAAAATTGAAAAAATTTAATTCTGATAAATTAAGAGAAGAATGTGGTATTTTTGGTATATCCAATCACGATGATGCGTCTGCATTAGTGGCTTTAGGTTTACACGCTTTACAACATAGAGGGCAGGAAGGATGTGGGATTGTTTCGTTTGACGGTAAAAATTATCATTCTGAAAAGAGACAGGGTTTAGTTGGTGATCATTTTACCAACTCAGAAATATTAAAAAAACTACCAGGTAATTTTGGAATAGGTCACAATAGATATTCAACTACAGGGGAGACTTCTCTAAGAAATATTCAGCCTTTTTTTGCAGATTTACACATGGGAGGATTAAGTATTGCACATAACGGTAATTTAACAAATGCCCTATTATTAAGAGAAGTGCTAGTAAAAGAAGGTGCTATTTTTAGAACAACTAGTGATACCGAAACTATAGTTCAGCTTATTGCAAAATCAAAAAGAGATAAATTTAAAGACAAATTAATAGATGCCCTATTTCAAATACAAGGAGGATATGCTCTTGTTCTTTTGACAAATAAAAAACTTGTAGGCGTAAGAGATCCTTTTGGTATAAGACCATTAGTTATAGGGAAATTAAAAGATTCTTATATTTTTGCTTCAGAAACTTGTGCTTTGGACATAGTTGGTGCAAATTTTATTAGAGAAGTAGAAAATGGGGAAATAGTAATCATTGAAGGTAAAGAAATTAAATCGATAAAACCTTTTCCTAAACAAAAACAGAGACCATGTGTTTTTGAATATATTTATTTTGCAAGACCAGATAGTTTAATTAATAATAAATGTGCATATGAATATAGAAAAAATCTTGGTGTTCAATTAGCTAAAGAGACAGATTTAGAGGCAGATTTAGTTATCCCTGTTCCGGACTCTGGTGTTCCAGCCGCATTAGGTTATGCTGAACAATCAAAAAAACAATTTGAATTAGGATTGATAAGAAATCATTACGTTGGAAGAACTTTTATCGAGCCTGCCCAAAATATAAGAAGTTTAGGTGTTAAACTAAAATTAAGTTCAACTAAAACAATTGTGAAAGGTAAGAAAATTATTTTGATTGATGACTCTTTAGTAAGAGGAACAACTTGTCATAAAATAGTTAAGATGCTTTATGAAAGTAATGCAAAAGAAGTGCACGTAAGGATAGCTTGTCCAGAAATAAGGTATCCAGATTTTTATGGTGTGGACATGCCTACAAAAAAAGAATTATTAGCTTATGAGAAAAATGTTAAAGAAATGTGCGAATATATCAAAGCTAAAAGTTTAGAATTCTTAAGCTTAGATGGATTATATAAAGCTCTTGTTAATGAAAAAAGAAATTCAAATTATCCCCAATTTTGTGATCATTATTTTACAGGGGATTATCCTATTAAGCCTGATGACAATTTACAAGGTCTTAAAATAAAACAGCTATCATTGTTGAGTGGAAAATCTAATAGTTAATTTAGAATTATTAATTTATTTTGGTTATTAAGATATAATATTGAACTATCAACAATCATAGGTGAAGAATTAACTGTAGATGGTAGCTTTTCAACGCTAACTATTTTACCATTAATATTTAATTTTATTAAGTAGGGCTTCTTAAGATAAATATAAATTTTATCATTAACTAACATCATGCTTTTTATTTCAATCTTCTTTTTGTTGGTATTTAAATATTCAGCTAATATTTGGTTAATGTCGTAAGAATAAATAATATTTCCATTATTTAAATCAAGAGATATTAAAAAACTATTTTTGGTAATTAAAAATAAATAATTATTGTTGATTATTGAATTTATATTTGAAGAAAAGTTCTTTTTAAACAAAATAGATCCACTTAATTTATCTAATATATACGTGGAGTTATTAGATGAAATAATTATTTTTTTATCATTATTAATAACTAAATTAGCTAAAAATAAATTGTTAGGATTTAAATTTAATGATTGATTAAGATTCACAAACCAGTTTATTTGCATGGTATTAGTATTAACTGAGTATAAAGAACCATAAGTATTTAAAAAAAGTAATGTCTTGTCACTTAAGGAAAGGTTATTGACAAAAAGATTATTTAAAACCACATCCTCAGTAGGAAATAATTTTAAAATATTTCCTTCTTCTTTATCAAAAAAATATAAATTGTTATTTTGATCCGCTAAAATTAGTTTATTATTTGATAATTTAAGATTTGACCTAAAAGGTATTTTGTAATTTTTAGCCCATATTATCTTATCTAGTATATAATCGTAGGCATATAAATATCCAATATTATCCGAAACATAAATTATATTTTTTTCTACAATAAAATTGATATTTTTTTTAATTTTTTTTAATTTTTTTTTATAAAAATTAAATTTTTTTATTACCCGATTTTCTTCAATTGAAAATATTATTATATTTCCTTTTTGATCGTTAATAATAAAATAGTTGTCATTAAAAATAGGATAATTGCCAATATTATTCTTTGATAATTTTTTTGTTTTTAATAATATCTTGCTTTGGTTGTCATAATGAAAATTATGATAATTGTTAGATTTACTGTAATAAATGTCATTCCATGTATAATTTTTTTTACTCTTCTTTAAAACAAATTTATAATTCTTTTTGATAGGAATAGTTTCATTAAATTTTGTAATCTCAGATGATATAGTCTTAAAGTCTTTAAATAATTTGTCTTCTTTATCAAAGGTTTTATTTTCGTTTTTCCATATATTTGTCTTATTATCAAAAGAACAATTATTCAAAAAAAATAAGATTATTGAAAACCAAAATAGTTTCATCAAATTAATTTTCCAGAAATTCCTGTGCAATAATTTTCAAGTTAGAGTTGTTTTCAATTAAATTTTTCAGTAGATTTCTACCTTCTTGAGTGTTTGATTCTTTAATTAAATAAAGAGCTTTTTTTAACATTATAAGATCTTTATTATTTTTATTTGAAATTATTTTTTCTAAAATATTAAAATACTCTAAAATTTTGTTTTTATCCGAAATTAAATTTTTTTCTAAAATGGTATTAAGTGACAAAATGGAATAAAATTTATTTTTACTAAAAATAATTTCTTCATAAATTTGTTTTGCTTCATCACTCTTATTTGATGTGAGAAAAATACCTGCTTGAATATATTTTTCTGCAAGTAAAATATTTTTCTTTTCATCATTTATTTTAAGAAATATAATTGTAATTAAAGTTATTATTGTAACTAAAATAAAAGTAAATATTTTAACTTTATTTGAATTATAAAAGTTAATTAGTTTGGTTTTTAATTCTAACTTATTATTTAATTTTTCTTCCATTTAAAAAATGTTTTATTGAAGGAAATTTCTTTAATTTAACATCACTACTATATTTTTTGACAGCTTTTTCAATTATTCTGTTCAAGTTAGTATATTTTTTTACAAATTTTGGATAAAAACCACTTAAGCCAAGCATATCATCTGTAACTAATATCTGCCCATCACAGTTTGAGGATGATCCTATTCCTATTGTAGGTATTTTAAGTTTCTTAGTTAACTGTTTTGCCGCTAAAGGTGATATACCTTCAAGCACTATAGAAAATGCGCCAGCTTTTTCAATTAATTTTGCTTCATTTGTAAGTTTTGCTATCTCTGAGATTGTACTGCCCTCTATTTTGAAATTATCTTTAAATTGTGGTGTAAAACCGATGTGTCCCATTACAGAAATATTCTTTTTTACCAAAAAATTTATTATTTTATAATTTCTATTATTACTTTCTAATTTTATTGCATCGCATTTTGTTTTTTTTATTATTAATTTTACATTTTTCTCTGCTTCCTTAACATTATTGTAAGTGCCTTTAGGCATGTCGACCACTAGTAAAGATTTATTTACAGCCTTTTTTACACTAAGAGTATGTTGAACAATATTTTCTAAAGTAATTTCATGTGTATTTTCATGAGCATATAAAACATTTGCCATAGAGTCTCCAACTAAAATAATATCTACATATTTGTCTAAAATTTTCGCTATATTTTTTGAGTAAGCTGTAAGGCAAACAATTTTAGATTTATTTTTTTTAGATAATATTTTTTTTATTTTTTTTTTCATTATTCTAACTCGATTGTACTAGGTGGTTTTGAGGTAATATCATAAACAACTCTGTTTATTCCTTTCACATTATTGATAATTTTGTTAGATATATTATCTAAGAATTTTTTTGGAAAATTAAAATAATCAGCTGTCATTCCATCTTCCGAAATAACTGCTCTAAGTAAACAAATATACTCATAAGTTCTTGAGTCCCCCATTACACCAACAGTTTTGATTGGAAGCAGAGCAGCGTAAGCTTGCCATATTTTTTTATAAAGACGATTATTGATTAGTTCTTTTATATAAATATGATCAGCTTCTTGAAGTATTTTTATTCGTTCCGGTGTAATATTTCCCACAATCCTAATTCCTAAACCTGGTCCAGGAAATGGGTGTTTGAAATTTATTTTTTCGACTAAACCGATTGATTTACCTAAAATTCTTACTTCGTCTTTAAAAAATTCTTTGAGAGGTTCAATTAATTTTAAATTCATTTTTTTCGGTAATCCACCAACATTATGGTGAGATTTAATTTTTGATGTTTTGCTGCCTGACGAAGATTTACTTTCAATTATATCTGGATACAAGGTACCCTGTGCTAGAAATTTTATATTTTTGTATTTTTTTGATTCTTCTTCAAAAATTTTAATAAATAGATTTCCTATAATTTTTCTTTTTTTTTCTGGATTTGAAATATTTTTTAATTTATTTAAAAAAAGTTTTGAAGCATTAACTAATTTGACATTTAAATTATATTTTTTTTTAAATATATTATACGTATACTTAAATTCATTTTTTCTCATTAATCCAGTATCTAC
>MDTB01241403.1_pt1 | contig 12328 bp, 10 predicted proteins | sample 811161 | NCBI WGS metagenome assembly MDTB01 (sample SAMN05326650, study PRJNA326480) | marine metagenome | isolation source: seawater | place: Mediterranean Sea | collected 2009 | reverse complement strand
TATCTTGGTTATGCCAAGCCATGTGAGATTGATGCTCAGTCACGCCTGCTCCTGCCCAATGAATTACGCGAATTTGCCGCACTCAAGAAAAATGTTTTTTTGTTAGGTCAGGGTAATAAATTTGAATTATGGGACGAAGACCGGTGGAACAATAATACTCAGGAATGGTTACAGGATGAAGCTGCCTCGGATGACGGTGAATCTGTTCTAGACCGGATTATTCTCTAACTATGAATGCACAAGCGCATGTGCCTGTTTTGCCGGAAGAATCCCTGCAAGCGCTGAATATTAAGCCTGATGGCACCTATATTGATTGTACTTTTGGGCGCGGCGGTCATAGTCAGATTTTTTTAAATCAGATCTCGGAACAGGGCAGGCTATATGTGCTGGATCAAGACATGACAGCAATACAAACAGCTACCGAAAAATATGGTCATGATGCGCGCGTAGTTATTATACATAGTAGCTTTGAGCATCTGCTGAAAATAGGAGAGAAGTACGATTTGTTGAATAAAACTGATGGTATTTTTTTTGATTTAGGTGTGTCTTCACCCCAGCTGGATGATGCCCAGCGGGGTTTTAGTTTCAGTCACGACGGGCCCTTGGATATGCGCATGAACAATACCATAGGGCAAACTGCATCCGAGTGGCTGGCCGGCTGTACGCTGGAACAACTGATGACAGTATTGAGAGAGTATGGGGAGGAGCGCCATGCCAAAAAAATCGCCACTAGCATCATGCAGGCACAGCAACAGACAGCCCTCAACAGCACTTTGCAGTTAGCCACCCTAATTAAGCAGTGTTACCCCAAGCATTATCAAGGTATCCACCCGGCTACACGCAGTTTTCAGGCTATACGAATTGCCGTGAATCGTGAATTAGAAGTGTTGAAAACAGCCTTATCCGCTGCCTACCAGTTAATCAAGATGACTGGTCGCCTGGCCGTCATTAGCTTCCATTCACTAGAGGATAGAATTGTAAAACGTTTCATCAGAGATAGCCGCCCGGCAGAGGGCTTGGCAAAGTTGCCGATACAACATCAAGCCGCTGAATTTCTCGCACCTGTTGGAAAATTGATCCGTCCCGGTGAGGCTGAGATGGCACATAATCCGAGATCGCGCAGTGCACGGTTACGCATTGCAGAGAAGGTATTCAAATGAAACTGCGTATATTCCTCATATTTTATTTGATGGTTGTCGTTACTGCTGCAGGCTTGGCATACAGCAAGCATTTACAGAGGAAGTATTTTATTCAGCTGCAGTCTTTACAGGCGAGTCAGAACAAACTGCAAACGGAATGGGAGAAGTTATTACTTGAGGAGAGCGCATGGTCCAATGAGGCACGTATTGAGAAGATTGCAACACAAAAGTTAAATATGCAAATTTTGCAGTATTCAGATCTCATGATGTTGGAGCTGGACTAAATGAGAAAAGTACAACTAAAAACATTCAATGGGCGCAGATATTTTTCGCTGGGCATAATATTGCTGGTATTTGTTCTACTTTTCATGCGTGCTGTTCAACTGCAACTATTAGATGCAGATTTTTATGCACAGAAAGGTATAAAGACTCAAGTCAGTGTAGTAGAAATTCCTGCGCATCGAGGGGTCATCAAGGATCGTCATGGTGAGGCCCTGGCAATCAGTACACCAGTTTATTCTATTTCAGCTAATCCTAGAGTCATACTGCAACATCCTGAATCTATTGTAGCAGTCGCCAGGATTTTACAGATGAACCCAACACGTCTGCGCAGTAAGATTGAGAGTCGTGCAGAAAAATACTTTGTCTATCTGAAAAGACATGTGCCGCCAGCGGTTGCTGAAACAATTGCTGACAGTAAATTAGCTGGTATTTCTACCCAGGAAGAATATCGCCGTTACTATCCTGCAGGTGACATGCTGGCGCATGTAATCGGTCTCACAAATATCGATGGAGAAGGGATTGACGGTATTGAGCATGCCTATGATGGCTGGTTATATGGTGAGCCTGGCAAGAAACGTGTTTTGCGTGACGGTAGGCGTCAGATCATTGCCGATATCGAATCTATTGAAGCGCCGAAGCAGGGCAATGAATTAGTTCTATCTATCGATAAACGTATTCAATATCTGGCTCACAGAGAGCTGAAACGCGCTATTCAAAAACACGCAGCGGCATCAGGATCTGTCGTCGTATTGTCGGTTGCAACAGGCGAGGTATTAGCAATGACTAACCTGCCAGTGTTTAATCCCAATGACCGCAGAAATGCAATTCATAATCAGATGCGTAACCGTGCTATTACTGATCGTTTTGAGCCGGGTTCAACGATTAAACCTTTTTTGCTTGCTGCCAGTCTGGAGCGAGACATGCTCAGTTTGGACAACATAATTGAAACTGCTCCGGGTCATTTTCAATATGGTCAGTTGGCCGTCACAGATGCGAGAAATTATGGTCAGATAACGATGTCAACCTTGCTAGCTAAGTCCAGCAATGTGGGTGCAGTCAAGATAGCGCTTAATATGGAGCCCGCTAATATTTGGTCGCTTTATCAGGCTGTTGGTTTTGGTCAATTAACGGGCTCAGGCATGACGGGTGAGATTGAGGGTGAGCTGCAAAGTTACAGCGAATGGAATAAGCTGCAACGTGCCACAATCGCGTACGGCTATGGTATGTCGACTACCGTATTACAGCTGGCGAGAGCCTATAATGTGTTGGCCAATGATGGAGTGTTATTGCCCGTTACCTTCATTGCTAATCAAGATATGGCGCAAGCCACACGCGTAATTTCAGCAGCCACTACAAGCGCCATAGTCAATATGATGCGTGCCGTCGTTTCTGCCGAGGGTACAGGCTCGCGTGCCGAGATGAAATCCTATTCATCTGCAGGCAAGACTGGTACCTCCAAGAAATTCATTAGAGGTGGCTATTCAGAAGATGATTATGTTGCTCTATTCGCTGGTTTTGCGCCCTATAACAATCCTCAGATTGTAGTGGTTGTGATGGTGGATACGCCCACTAGCAACGGCTACTCAGGTGGTATAGTGGCCGCACCGGTGTTCGCAAAAATTACCGAGGGCAGCCTAAGATTGATGAATGTAGTGCCAGATCAAATTAATTCTAGTGAAGGTCAAATCGTACTAGCCGCTGGTGCTGCCAAATGACACGTGTTCACATCGATATGAGGTTGTCAGTGCTTATGTCGGCATGGGTATCTGTCGCCGCCGCGGATGATGTCCATATCACTGGTATCTGTGAGTACAGTGGTGACTGTGAGGCTGGTGATTTGTTTCTAGCCATCGGATCATGTAGGTATATAGAGCAGGCAGTCTCTGCGGGCGCGGTAGCAATATTATGTGATCAAACGCTTAGCCAAGAAGTACAGAAATTAGCTTTGACAGTGCCAGTTGTGACAATGCCAAAGCTGGCGGCTAGCAGTCATCAAATTATTGAGCATTTTTATAAACAGGTAGAAATGTCTCTCCAAACAGTCGCGGTGACTGGCACTGACGGGAAAACTTCAGTGACCCATTTACTGGCACAAGCGCTAACAAATATGGGCCAATCTTGCGGCCTGATTGGCACTCTGGGTTACGGCTATGTAGATCAATTACGGCCTGCTAATCACACCACACCTACTGTTGCCAAGTTAGCCAGGGAGCTACAACTGCTTACACATAGCGGCTGTCAGGTGGTCGCCATAGAGGCATCATCACATGGTATTGATCAAGGGCGCCTGGCCAATACTAGAGTGGATGTTGCGGTGCTGACCAACATCACACGCGATCATCTGGATTACCATCATACTCTGGAGAATTATATTGCCGCTAAAGCGGCTCTGTTTTTCTCATCAGGTGCTCGTTCTGCAGTACTTAATATTGATGATGAAGTCGGCAAAAAGTGGCACCAACAATTAGCGACTAAAATAGATGTAGTGAGTTACTCATTATCAAATAGTGATGCCGATCTATATGTTAAGAAGGTTGATTATCATGCCTCCGGAACAAAAGTATTAATGCATATCAAGGGGCAGGACTACCCGTTGGAGCTTGCTCTTTTTGGTCAATTCAATGTGCTCAATATACTCGCTGTAGCGGCATCACTTGTGAGTTTGGGTCATGCTGAGGAGATGATTGCAGGTGCACTCCGCCAGCTAAAAGCCGTACCCGGACGGATGCAATTTATTCCTAATCAGCAAATGTTATCCATCATAGTTGATTATGCACATACACCAGCGGCTTTATCTTGCGCGCTAAATGCAGTGCGCGAGCATTGTCAGGGTAGACTGACCTGCGTGTTTGGATGTGGTGGCAATCGTGACAAAGGTAAACGTGCCAAGATGGGTGCAGTTGCTAGTCGCTATGCTGATGATGTTGTCATTACTTCAGATAACCCGCGCGATGAGATACCTCAGACTATTATTCGTGAGATTGCTGAGGGCTGTCTTACAGACACTCAGCTTACCCAGATTGTTGATCGGCGTGCGGCAATATCGCATGCACTCAAGCATGCCAAAGCCAATGACACAGTGCTGATTGCCGGTAAGGGTCATGAAAAAGTTCAGCTTGTAGGTGCTCACCAAATTGCCTTTGATGATGCACATGTTGCGCAGCAAGTATTAGCCGAGGTTGCCTGTGGATAGCATGAAATTAAGCGATGTCGCCAGCATGGCGCGAGGCCAGTTGTTAGGTCAGGACGTAACTATTAATGGCTTTAGTACTGACTCGCGTCAAGTTAAGGCTGATCAGTTGTTCGTGGCTTTAAAAGGCGAAAAATTTGATGGCCATAATTTTATTGACGACCAATTATGCGCGCAGGCAAGTGCACTTTTTTTACATCGTGATGTTGACTCACTATTACCCAAAATACTGGTCGACGACACTTTGCTGGGCTTATCAAATTGGGCGCAAGCATGGCGTTGTCAAGTCAATCCACAGGTGATTGGTGTAACTGGCAGTAATGGTAAAACGACAGTCAAACAAATGCTCACCAGTGTTTTTTCCAGGCTGGGCCCTACCTGCAGTACTCAGGGTAATCTCAACAACCATATTGGTGTGCCATTAACACTGCTGCAACTTGAGCAGCATGATCAGTATGCTGTCATCGAGATGGGTGCCAATCATCTCGGTGAGATAAATCATTTAAGCCGTCTGGTAACGCCTGATATAGCGATTATCACCAACGCTGGACCTGCTCATTTAGAGGGTTTCGGTTCTATTCAGGGAGTTGCTCAGGGTAAGGGAGAGATAATCAATGGCGTCAAGCCTGACGGCGTCATAGTGCTTAATGCTGATGATCAATACCTCAATTTTTGGTGTCACAAGGCTCAACATCTTAATGTCATTACATTTGGTTTTAATATGCATGCGGATGTCAGAGGCGAGATAGCCGCTGATGGCCAACTTGATATCCATATCAAAGACACCTTGCTGAGCATCAAGTTGCCGCTATTAGGTAAGCATAATGCATGCAATGCATTGGCTGTGGTAGCTGCAGCAAAAGCTGCGGCTGCGAGTGAGCAAGATATAAAAGTAGGTCTGGAAGGTATGACTCAGGCGAGTAGCCGTTTGCAAGTAAAGACTGCAATTAAGGGTGCCCAGATTATTGATGATAGCTACAACGCAAATCCAGCTTCATTAAGTGCAGCGATAGACGTGTTATGTGCCCAGTCCAGTGACAGTTGGCTGGTGCTTGGTGATATGGGTGAATTAGGTGAGGACGCAGAAAATATTCATACTCAAATGGGACAGTTAGCGAAATCTGCTGGTGTTAAGAAGTTGTTTGCCCTGGGCCAGTTGAGTAAGTGTGCCGTGGCGGGTTTCGGTGACAATGGCTTTAGTTTTTGTGATCACCAAACTCTTGCAGATGCTGTCACAGCAGAATTGCATCAAGGTTGTTGTGTGTTGGTGAAAGGCTCCAGAGCGATGCAGATGGAGAAGATTGTCAATCTGTTAGTTGTAACCGAGGCTGTCCACTAAATAGAGAAACGTATGCTTGTATATTTATTTGAGTATCTAGAACAGTTTAATAGCTCCTTCAATATGTTTGGCTATCTCACGCTACGCTCTATTTTAGGTGTGTTAACTGCTTTGATTATTTGCTTTATAACCGGGCCTGTCATGATTAAACGTCTGACAGATCACAGCATTAAGCAAACCATACGAGATAATGGTCCGCAGACACATCACCTGAAAGCTGGCACACCGACCATGGGTGGTGTATTTCTTTTATTAGGCGTGTTGGTCAGTACTTTATTATGGGGAGACTTATCCAATCGCTATATATGGATAGTATGTTTTGTAACATTTTCTTATGGTGCTATTGGTGCATTCGATGATGTTAAAAAACTTTTAAAAGGTAACAGTGCGGGTATTTCTGCTAAATTAAAGTTTACTTTACAGTCTGTTGTCGGTCTGATCACAGCATGGTGGATATTCAACACTGCGCAACTGCCTGCCGAGACTAGTTTATATGTGCCATTTTTCAAGGATGTTGTTTTGCAGCTTGGTCCATGGTTCATATTAGCCGTTTACTTTGTCATTGTCGGATCAAGTAATGCCGTTAATCTCACTGATGGACTTGATGGCTTAGCCATAATGCCGACTGTCATGGTCGCTGGTGGGCTGGGAATATTTGCCTATTTAAGTGGCCACTCGGAATTCTCAGCGTATCTCGCTATTCCATATTTGCCCCTTGCTGGCGAGTTAGTCATATTTTGTGCCGCCATCATGGGTGCGGGTTTAGGCTTTCTTTGGTTTAACGCCTATCCTGCGCAAGTTTTCATGGGTGATGTTGGTGCCCTATCTCTGGGCGCCGCACTGGGTGTGGTCGCGATACTCGTCAGGCAAGAAATTGTACTGGTGATTATGGGTGGTGTATTTGTGGTCGAAACCATGTCGGTCATGATGCAAGTCACCTCTTATAAATTAACCGGCAAACGCATCTTTAGAATGGCACCACTGCATCATCATTTTGAATTACGTGGGTGGCCTGAACCGAGAGTAATTGTGCGCTTTTGGATTATTACAATTATTCTAGTTTTGATCGGCCTCTCAACTCTGAAAATCAGGTGATGAGCGTGAGCCAATATGCCATGAAAAACACACATAATAATTACTTAGTGCTAGGTGCAGGCATCACGGGCTGGTCTGTAGTGGCATATTTATTAGCGCAAGGTCACTCTGTGCGGGTGACAGATAGCCGTGAAATTCCACCTAATGCTGACAAGATCAAAGCCGTCTTGGCCAGTGAAGATATTTGTTTTGGCCAGTTGCAATGGCAATGGTTACACCAGGCCGATACTGTCATTGTGAGTCCTGGTATCGATAGTCAAAGAGCAGAAATTCAAGCAGCAATTGCTGCTGGTGTTGAGGTCATGGGCGATATAGAGCTGTTCGCACGCACAGCACAAAAACCATATATAGCAATTACCGGATCAAATGGTAAGAGTACCGTAACTACCCTGGTGACAGAGTTGTTAGCCAGCCAGAATATAGCAGTACGCGCCGGTGCAAATATTGGCGAGCCCGCGTTAAATTTATTAGCTGACGATGATCTGGAGATGTATGTTTTAGAGTTATCAAGTTTTCAACTTGAAACCTGCCAATCGCTTCGTCCATGTGCGGCTGCGGTATTAAATATCACAGACGATCATCTCGATCGGCATGAACAGTTCGCACGCTACCAGCAAATCAAACTATCAATTTACAAGCAAGCGGCACGCAAAGTCGTCCCCAGACAAGCGATATTTAATACTATTTCTGCAGACTGTAGTTTTGGTGCCGATGTGCCTGCGTCAGGACATTATGGAGTGAGCTCAGATGCCTCAGGCCAGCAGTGGCTGGTTCATGGTGATCATCAAATTATGCGCGTGAATGATATTCCCTTATTAGGCCTAAGTGGACAACTCAATGTGTTAGCAGCACTGGCTTTGATTGCGCCTTATATCACCGATATGGCTGCAGCAGTCAGCACCATCAAAGCTTTTAGTGGCTTAGCTCATCGCTGTGAGGTAGTGTCCAACACGAGCAATATTTTGTGGATTAATGATAGTAAGGCAACCAATATCGGTGCCACGATTGCAGCTCTCAAAGGTATCGACAGGACTATAATCCTGCTACTTGGTGGCGTGCATAAAGGTGGCTCAATTGCAGATATAGTGCCCATCATTAAAGAGAAAGTTAGGGCTGTAATTGTGCTCGGCGAGGCCGCAGATATGTTCGCTCATGCTTTGCAACATCATATTATGGTTAAACAGGCCGCAAGCCTTACTGAGGGGGTATCGCTAGCCAAGCAGCTGGCGCTGGCAGGTGATGCAGTATTGTTATCCCCCGCCTGTGCCAGCTTTGACATGTTTGCTAACTATATGCAAAGAGGTGAGGCATTTCGCAGTGCTGTGCATGCTCTTCATGGAGCCCAGACATGAGCGTTACTAGCCAGTCACCTGACCTGAATCAGTCGATTGCTCGATTCATGGATGTGCAGATGTTCATTGCGATATTGATGATCTGTGGCATAGGTATGGTGATGCTGACATCGACCACCATTGATATGGCTGCTCGGTTGTATGCGGATGAATTCTTTTACGTAAAAAAACAATTAGTGTTCTTACTCCTCGGCCTGGGCAGTATTTTTGTAGTGTCACGAATACGGCTAGGGGTGTGGGAGCGTCTCGGGCCATTATTACTCATGCTCGCGGTAGCATGTTTAGTATTAGTCTTATTGCCTGGCCTAGGTCGTACCGTCAATGGCAGCACGCGCTGGTTATCTATCGGACCGATCGGTCTCCAGGTGTCTGAATTTGCCAAAGTAGCGATGATTATTTACCTGGCAGGCTATGTTGTCCGGCACGGGACTAATGTGCAAACTAAATTAGTTGCATTTTTAAGCCCGATGCTAGTGCTGGGCTTAATTATTACGCTGCTTATGCTGGAGCCAGATTTTGGTTCCGCGATTGTCTTTGTGTTCATCATGTTTGGTATGTTGTTTCTGTCTGGTGTGCGTATGTTGCCACTGATTACTTGTATTTCATCTGTGTTAACCATGATGGCTGTACTTGCGATTACCTCGCCGTACCGCATGCAAAGAATTACTGCGTTCATGGATCCATGGGCAGATCCACAAGCCTCCGGCTATCAGCTGACTCAGGCATTGATAGCAGTGGGTAATGGCGGCATATTTGGTGTCGGGATTGGAGAGAGTGTACAGAAACTGTTTCACTTGCCCGAGGCGCATAATGACTTCATTTTTGCCGTATTAGCTGAAGAGATGGGTCTCATTGGCGTGGCTATTTTGCTCATGAGTTTTTTCATTTTTATCTGGCGCTGTTTTGACTTGGGTAACAAAGCCCGTATACAGAATATGACATTTGCACAAAACATTGCTTATGGCTGTGGTATCTGGTTTGGACTGCAAACGGTCATCAGTCTGTGTGTGAATATGGGGATGTTACCCACCAAAGGTCTCAGTCTGCCATTCATAAGTGTAGGCGGCAGTAATCTTCTAGCTAGCTGTATTGCTATCGGTTTACTTGTCAGAGTGTATCTGGAAGTGACGCAACAAAGCGTCAGCAAAGTTCGTAAAAGGACGATGCTGTGATGCGCCCGGTAATGATTCTAGCTGGTGGCACAGGCGGTCATGTTTTTCCAGCCTTGGCCGTAGCTAAACAATTACAACGCTGTGATGTGCCAGTGATTTGGGTGGGTACTGAGCGTGGTATTGAATATCGAGTGGTACCTGAGGCGGGTTTCAAATTAGTCACGCTGCAGATTCAGGGGCTACGCGGTAAAGGCCTTAAGTATTACGTACAGGCGCCGTTTATTATTGTCAAAGCTTTATGGCAGGCATTAACAATAATTTTGCAGCATAGGCCCAGTGTGTTGTTGGGTATGGGCGGATTTGTGACTGGTCCATGTGGTTTGATTGCTGTGTTAATGAGAAAGCCACTCGTACTGCATGAGCAAAATGCCATTATGGGCTTAACCAATCGCATCCTCGCACCACTGGCGCATAAAATCTTTGCTGGTTTTGTCTATCACTCAGACAAAATAGAGTTTTGTGGCAACCCTGTGCGCAATGAATTACTCACTATCGATCATCCTGATACTCGTTTTGCTCAGCGCGACAGTTCGCCAATACGCCTACTTATTGTCGGTGGCAGTCAGGGTTCGAAAGCACTCAATACGGTAGTGCCAGAAGCACTTAAGTCTGTCGCTGATGGATTTGATCTGGCAGTGCATCATCAGACAGGGACAGGTGCACATGAGGCGGTTAGCCAGGCCTATGCGTGTGCCTCAGACCAACTGCAACAAGCTCAAGTGCAGGTGAGTGAATTCATAAATGATATGCAGGCGGCTTATAGCTGGGCAGACTTAATCATATGTCGCAGTGGTGCGATGACTCTGGCAGAGATAGCCAGTGTGGGTCTGGGTGCAATATTAGTGCCTTATCCGTATGCCGTGGATGACCATCAAACAGTCAACGCGCAGCAATTCGTCGAGCAGGGTGCGGCTTATTTAATAGCTGAACCGACACTGACAGCAGATCTGTTAGCCGGCTTATTACACGATATTCTCGGCCACAATAAATATCGCCATATGGCCAGTCAGGCCAAGGCCTTGGCTAGCGTTAATGCTGCTGAGAGGGTGGCCCAAGAATGTATACGACTAGCGGGTCATAAGGACCCGATGGAGGTGGGCTGATGGATGTACGGTACCGTCCAGTCACACTGCCCATGCACCGCGTTAATAATGTATTTTTTATTGGCATAGGTGGAGTAGGCATGAGCGGTATTGCAGAAGTGATGCTCAATCTCGGTTTTTCAATCTATGGTAGCGATTGCGCGTTAAATAAAGCGACCCAGAACCTACAATCATTAGGCGCAAAGATATATCCGGATCATGCCGCCAGTAATATAGAAGACATGGATGTTGTCATCGTTTCCTCTGCGATCGCTGAAAATAATATTGAGTTATTAGCTGCTGCCGAGCAACGTATACCGATAGTAAGGCGTGCAGAAATGCTGGCTGAACTGATGCGCTTTAAGCAGGGTATTGCTATTGCGGGAACCCATGGTAAGACTACAACTACCAGTCTGGTGGCAGCAGTGATGGCAGAGGGTGAGCTGGATCCAACCTTTATTGTTGGTGGTCGTGTGAATAGTATCAATAGTAATTCTCGTCTGGGTGATGGTGAATACTTGATAGCGGAGGCGGATGAGAGTGATGCCTCATTCTTACACCTACAGCCAATTGTGGCCGTGATCACAAATATTGATGCTGATCATCTAACGGCCTATGAGAATGATTTTGAAAAACTACGCGCAGCGTTTATTGAGTTTCTTCACAATATTCCATTCTACGGTTTGGCTGTACTATGTATTGATGATGAAATAGTCAGAAATATTATGCCTGAAGTCAGTCGTCCATATGTTACTTATGGTCTCTCTCAAGACGCTGATATCCGGGCGGTAAATATTCTTCATCAGCAAGGACAAACACAATTCGATGTCATTATTAAGGACCAAGATAGCCATCATACTTATCAACTCAATCTGCCAGGTGAACACAATATCCTGAATGCTTTAGCCAGTATTGCGGTTGGATGTGAATTCAAAGTCGCTCATCATGCTATGCAGCAAGCCTTAGGAGAATTCGCAGGCATTGGTCGCCGTATGCAATTTGTTGGACAACTCAATAGCGGACAGGCTGAGATAGACTTTATCGATGATTATGCACATCACCCACGTGAGCTAGCCGCCAGCATAGAAGCGGTCAGACAGGGTTGGCCAGAAAGACGTCTGGTGGTTGTTTTTCAACCCCATCGTTACACACGCACGCGTGATTTATTTGACGATTTTGTTGCCGTCCTGGCAGATATTGATGTGTTGTTGTTAATGAATGTTTATCCTGCAGGCGAACTTGCCATTAAGCATGCTGACAGTCGTGCGCTTGCGCAAGCGCTACGCTTGCGCGGTAAACTGGATGCTATTGTTATAGACGATGATTTATCTCTGGCGCAGTGCTTGCTGCCAGTAATTTGTGCTGGCGATATTGTTCTCACCTTAGGTGCTGGCAGTATTGGCAGTATGGCTCAACAAGCGTTTGCTGAGCTGTCCGGTGAGGTTGTTTCGTTATGATGCAACAGTTAAACATAAATAATATTCGCGGCTCAATAACCATGGACGCGCCTCTTACTCGCTATAACACATGGGGTTTGAAGGGGCGTGCAGAATGTCTTTATCAACCACAAGATTTAGACGATTTAAGTGTCTTCCTAAAGCAGCTTGAGACAGGTACACCGGTCACTTATATCGGCTTGGGTTCTAATCTACTGATTCGTGATGGTGGTGTTGCTGG
>MDTB01227176.1_pt1 | contig 12329 bp, 8 predicted proteins | sample 811161 | NCBI WGS metagenome assembly MDTB01 (sample SAMN05326650, study PRJNA326480) | marine metagenome | isolation source: seawater | place: Mediterranean Sea | collected 2009 | reverse complement strand
CCGCCGCCTCCGTCGCCTCCTCCCTCGCCTCCTCCACCGTCGCCGCCTCCACCGTCGCCGCCTCCGAGTCCGCCACCGTCGCCACCGCCACCCTCTCCACCGCCGTCGCCACCGCCACCCTCTCCACCGCCGTCGCCACCTCCTCCGAGTCCACCTCCCTCGCCACCTCCGTCGCCTCCTCCACCCTCGCCGCCTCCAACTCCGCCACCGTCGCCGCCACCACCGTCGCCGCCTCCCTCACCACCCCCACCGAGCCCGCCGCCGAGTCCGCCGCCGCCGAGTCCACCTCCCTCGCCGCCGCCGTCTCCGCCGCCACCCTCGCCGCCTCCCTCGCCGCCTCCACCCTCGCCACCTCCTTCCCCACCTCCACCCTCGCCTCCACCGTCACCACCGCCGCCCTCGCCACCGCCCTTCCCGCCAGCGCACGGCTTTGCGCTCATCACGCAAGTCAAGAGTTGGGAGAACGCGCGCGACAACTGCCGCAACATGGGTGGTCGTCTGGCGTACATTAGCAGCGCCACCGACAATGCTGCCATCGTGACGCTGATGACGGCCGCCGGCGTCGACAAGGTGTGGATTGGCCTGAACGACAAGCAGTCCGAGGGCACCTACAAGTGGGTGCGCGAGGACAGCAGCCTGTCGCAAATCCCACTCATGGACGGCGACTATACCAACTGGGGCTCTGGAGAGCCGTCGCAGGGCACCGCGGGCAAGGACTGCGTGCACGTCATTGAGAGCACAACTTTTTGGCACACCCGCTCGTGCGACCAGACCAAGGCCAGTGTGTGCATGGGCGTCGCGCCGCCGCCGTCTCCCCCGCAGCCGCCATTCAACCCGCCGCCCGTGGCGGACTTTAGCTGCTATGGCGGCGCACAAACAAACACCATGATTTCATCTAATCCTATAGCGGACGCCGACGGCAATGACGGTTTCGCCGACAACTTCGACGCCATCGCCGTATGCAACGCTGCAGCGTCCTGTGGCGGTATTGTCGATGCCGGAGATCCCAATACGGGCTTGAATGTAGATGCCAGCATCCGGTGGTCGGCGCGGCAAACGGGAGCCACATTTTTCATGAGTGGAGTGACCTTCTACGCCTATACCAGCTGTCCTCCTTCCTCGCCACCGCCGCCCTCGTCGCCCAGTCGACGCCAGCTCACTCAAGGTGTCAATGGTGGAATGGATTCGGGATCCCGGTCCGATCTGCCACCGGGCGACTGGTGGAAAGATGCCTACTCGGAGTGGGCGAAGGCCAATGCGGCGCCTGCGCTGCCGCCTTACGTATCACAGTACTCGGAGTGGCTGCGAGCCCATTCGAAGCCCTCGGCGCCTCCCATTGCAGTGAGTCGGCGACTCGACATTGCTGGATCCGATCTTTCGGACGATCACTATGGTCCTTGGAGCGAGCCAAAGCCCGTTCGCAAGAAACCACTGGCGGGTCCATTGTGGGGAATGTGGAGAGGGCGTGACGACCGGATGTGAAAGTGTGGTATTGGGGTGTTGGGGGGGCGTGTAGTGTTAGAACACTTGTGTCAAACTGATGTCGAATTTGTTAAAACGTTTTGCATTGTGTGTCACGCGGTTCCGACACCGTCAATCTCCATTTGGGAGCCAGAAAGCGGTTCCAACGCTGCAACCAATTTTTTGCGGATGTTGTCACCCGGCACTCGCACCCTGACGCTCATCCTGCGGGGGAACTCATCGCGCGCGCATACTGCAATCTGGTCGCCCAACACAACCACCATCCTGTTCTTGCAATTGCCGCCTTGCAAGCTGCACGAGTCCTCGGTCACGGTACGCACTGGGTACGCGCCGAATGTCACTCCAAACTCCCTGTTGACGCCGTCCTCGTCCTTCTCGCTGTCCTTGAACAGCAGACCAATCATCGCGTGGTACCTGATATCAGTCCGGGTCTCTTTGGTCTCGTTGGGTGCAGTAGAAAGCACAAACGCAGTCAACTCTTTCGTTTCGTCTTCCACAAGGGCCCGCAGGTCCCCAAAATTGGCAACTTCTTTGGGCGTGCCCTCCAGAAAGATGGACACCACTCGCGCCCGCTCTTTCTCGTCAGGCAAGTCGGCATCAGTGTCAGGCTGCGGTTTGCACCGCGTGGGCGCATACTTCCATATGCCCAACCCACACAGCGCAAAGCCCTCGAACACTTTGAGCGCGTACGCAGCACAGTTGTTGAAGATCAAGTGAAAACGTTCATCAAGCTCAACCTGACCAACTTCACGCTTGGTCCTTTTTGCGCTGGGTCCGGCAGACTCGCCGGCTCCGCGTTTGTTAGCACCAGGAGTAGCAATGTCCAGCGTCAGAAAACTCAGGTTTGGAAGCGACATTTGTGTTTCGGTCTTAGTACAAAAAGACAGGTAACCATAGTTATCAACAGACGCCACGACTCATGTGGGTTCGATTGGTGACGCCCATTCACGATACTCTGGCAACTCGGTCCATTGGCGTGCATGCGCATTGAGATCCCCTAGCTTTGCCAGCATCTCACGCGCGACAACCCAATTTTGCGCAAACTGTCGCTCCTCGGGTGTCAATTGCTCTGGGCTACCCAGCTTTCGTGAAGGGGGCAACATGAGATCGACCGCCTGCTGGATCATGGCCTCGTTGCTCTCCATGAAATTTATCGCATCAAAATGATTATAGGGAACGTAGTTGACATCTCCGGCGCGCCACGAGTAGGCCCACGCATCGGACGTGTCCGAGTTGCGGTCAAGGTACAAGAAGAGCATGTGCGTCGCCAGCACGGCTCGTCGCAATTGCGGCAACGTTGGCATGAATGCCTTCACAAGGTGTTGTTGTGTCTGTGCACGCGTCAAAACCCCCGACGTCCACTGCGCGTCCGTTTGAGCGTTGGCGCTTGTGGTTGGTTGCCAATCCTCTGGATGTGGCACGCGCCCCTCACGCATGGCGTGCACCCACTGCCACCAAAGCCTCTGCTCCAATTGCTGCTGCTCTAGCAACTGCTGATCCTCTGCTGCAGCTGCCGCCGCGACTGCGTCCTGCCGCAATGCCTCTTGCAGCGCTGGCTCCAACCGCTCAAACAAGCTCTTGCCATCCTCGTGCGACTCGTCGAGAGGTGGGCGCGGTCCAAAAAGGTGCGCCATGGACGCTGACGGGATGGCCGCGGCCGTTGACCCTACGCCCAAAACGGGTTTTAAGCGCTCGCTGGGCGAGGCACACACCGTCGACGTGCGTACTGACATGATTTCTTACCAGTAGCTCACGCCAACGCGGCCACCGACAGTTCGAAGGGAGTCACGCTGTCTCTCTATCTTGAATGTTTGTGTGTTGAGTTATTACATCATCCCTAGCGCTCATCTATACGGTCACATTCAAGGCAATTTTGCCCGCAGCCACAAGCGCATTCTCTGTTGCTGCATCGACCCACGATGCTTTGAGCACAAAGTAGATGGCGAGGCCAGCCTTGGAGGTGACGTCCAGGAAGGCGAAGCCAAGGTCCTTGAAAAAGCTCCAAAAGGCAGAGTATTGGCTGCCAGGGATGTCCGATTGGGCAAACCGTGGCAGGATTGCAACTACGGGGTAAGCCGTCCAAACGAGCACAAGGACGCGCAAGCAAGTCACGTCCGAGTTGATGTGCGCCGGAAACGTGTCCGACGAGTCTGGCAGACCGTCGAGCAGTGCCCACACAATGACTCCGAAAATGCCACAGGACACAATGAGCGAGCCCCATGCCGCTGCCAGCGTGCAGGGGCCTGGATCTTCGTGGGTCTTCTTGTTGTCTCCGAGGATTTGTCTGCCCTCGTTGAGATAGAAGCGCCAGATGCTGGCAAACCAGATCAGGACTGCTTGCATGGTGGCGACCCATTCTTTCGCTATCGGCATGTCGGGGATGACGCCAGCGGTCGCATAGAAAAGATAGCTCCGGAGGTGGCCCAGGTCCAAAGTCATCAGAACTGCGAGAGGGGAAACGGGTCAGGAGAACAAACAAGCAATCGGACGGGTTCGAGTTCCGGTGGCCGCCTACCGAGAGTGCAGAGCCCTGCGAACAGAAGGACAATGAGCACGTCAGAAAGAGACAACGCAAGGCGATTGGATAGGTGAAATCTTACAGTCGCTGTGTCTAAGGCCATCGACGGTAACCTCCTGGAAGTAGATCCGACTCTTGTCCTCCTTCTCCTGTTTGATCAGTGCCTCCCCCTCGCTGGCGCGTCCAACCTCGGACATGAATTTGCCATACTTGCCCAGCCTGTAGGTCTGGTTGCGGACCGCCCAAATGTACCTGAGCACACAAAAACAAGCGTGTCGGTGGGATTGTCGTGCCAACCACAATTCTGGTGTGAGCACGTACCAGTAGTGCCCACAGGCCACAAAGTTGACGGCCGCCGACAGCGACAGGGACCATGCCGTGTAGGCGCCGACGTGGGGCGACACGGTCATGAGGGCCGCGGCCAGTCCAGTGCCCAAGAGCTTGAAAAAGGTGATCTGCAACCATGCAGGGGAAAGCGCACAGTGTCAAACCACAAAAAACGGCCAGGGTAGAGCACGCGCGGCGCGTACCCGGATGACTGACGAGCGGAAGGTCACATTCCAGCCGCCCATTGGGGTGAACAGGAATTCGTTCTTCATCTGCTCGCTCGACAGCACCATGCCCCGCTCCTCCAGGTCCTTCTGGGTAAGGGTGTTAAGATTGTCCAAGGGACTGGCAATCGTAGATTTAGGCTGCACGGGGAGCGCGATGTTGAAGGCGAACGTCATTGCTGCACCCTCTTGTTGTCTCTGTCTCGGTCACCGCCTTATCCGCCCGCCTCAAATGGTCGGAACCCCAGAGCGCGTGACCACCGCGACCAAGGGCATGCGGACGCCCCCAAACCAACAACCTCGGCCCAGAACGCCGCGTGCTCCGATCCGCAAGACCAAGCTTTGCTTCCCGGCACGAGCGCCGTCGCCGGCGCTGGCCGCCTTGGTGGAAAACATGGGACTCGAGAGTCCGAGGGAGCAAGCGGAGGAGTAATGCTGTAAGGGTTTATAGCATTGTCTCGTTGCATTTGAAAGCTTCAAGTCATTTCCAACACCCGGTCACAAAACTTGCACCAAACTTACACACCACACAAAAACTGTACAAACGCGTACTACAGCCGCAGCCGGACCTTGAGCGGTGGCATGGGGAGCGAATCGTTGTCCTCGCGCTCACGCTTGAGGACGGCCTCGCGCTCTTGGCGCGCCTTGAGCGCCGCGGCACCGCGCGTGCTCTTGGTGCCATTGGATTGCGGCGGCAGGTCGACGCTGACGCGCTTGTATGGATCGGACATTTCAACGGGTGTTTCGATGCCATGCTTGTCGAGGCGTTCGTACTGATGGCATGACAAGTTGAACACCGCATAGCCGTTGCGCTTGGGCAGCTTGGGCGCACTGGGTGCCTTTTCTGGTTTGGGTGGCGCGACAAACAGCGTAAACTTGGTGCTGGTGCTGCCGTCCTCCTCGGTGCCCCCAAAGTGCACGAGTGTGGACTTGCCGTACTTTTGTGCAGTGGCAAGCCTCTTGCGCGCCTTCTCTTGTGCACGCTCCTTGGTCACGCGTGCGCGCTGCATGACCTTGTTGATGGAGCACGTCAGCTTACGGTTGGCACGCTCGATGCGATTTTCGTCACGGACACGACGGCGCTCCTGTTTGGCTTTAATTTCCGCCTCGATGCGCTTGCGCGCCTCCTCCTTGTTCTCGGCGCGCTCAATGGCTTGCAGGTGCTTGATTTCGGCACGCGCGTCCGCCATCTTGCGACGAGCCTCGCGACGAGCCGCCTTTTCGGCTGCCTCTTTGCGGCGACGCATCTGGATGTGAAAGGGCGTGATGCGCTTCTTGCGCACGACTTGAATGATGCCTTGGTCGAGAAGGTCCGGGTCGAGCGCATCGCGCCATGCCAACAGCTTGAGCTCCTCATTGGAGAGGGCTTGGTTGCACCTGCCCTCATTGATTGCAATCTGTTTCATGCGCGCCTTGGTGGAGCGCTCGAGGCGTTTTCTGGCATGCTCTGAGTTGCGCTTCTCTTCGGCAGTCTCTTCCGCGTCGCGCATGGCCTGTTCGTGCACCTCCGCACTGGCCGCCTCCTGTTGATTGGCATTGATGAACGCCATGTCGTCTTCCGAGTCGCTCTCCTCACTGCTGCCACCCTCGAGCGCCGACGACACAAGCTCGGACCCCTCGTCGCCCGTCTCCTCGCGCGGGCCCTCAGTTGCTCCCTCAGTTGCCTGGTCCTCCTCTTCCAAAAAACTGTCAAACGACGACTCGTCCGAGTCGGAGAGGTCGGACGAGTCGGAATCGTGCGGGTTGGTCTCCGAAACGGAGGGTGGCACGGAGGCCACCGGTTCGGCAATTGCTGCCTGCCGCTCTGCTTCTGCTTGCGCGGCGGCGACGCGCGCGGCCTCTGCCTTGGCCGCCGCCGCTTGTCGCGTGGCCTCCTCCGCGGCGGCGGCCGCGGCCGCGGCGGCTTGCTCCTCTGCCATCTGCTGTTGCAGTGCGGCCATTTGTGCCTGCAGTGCCAGCATGCGCTCGTTTTGAGCGGGGATGGGCGCCGGTGCAGGCGCCGGTGCAGGCGCCGGTGCAGGCGCCGGTGCAGGCGCCATGGCGAGTGACGGCGAGACGGCGCGCGACTGGCCAACAGCAGGTGGCGTCGCAGCGGGCGCTTCTTCGAAGGGACTTTCGGATGTCAGCGCGGCTTGCTCGAGTGCCTTGCGCGCGCGCTTGGCCGCCTTGCGTGCATCGCGATCGCCATTGGAGGCCGTATGCGACGTGTCCAGTGGCGGCATGCGCACCGTCTTGGGCGTCGGCTTGAGTGTGCCCTGCAGACGCGCAATCTTGTCGTCCTTGGTGTCGCGCTTATCCTCCTCGTCGTCGGACGGCAACGCGACGGGTCCAGTAACAGTTTTTTCGCCATCCTCGCACGCGTGCGCACTGGGGCGTGGCTTTGCCTTGGCAAACGTGCCGTCACCAACGTCCACTGCATCGTCATGGTCATCACGGTTGGCAGGATGCCACGGCATCGAGATGGGTGAGGGGGCACGCGGTAGTTGGGGACACTGTGGTCCAAGCATGGCCGCGCGCGAGCGCAACACGTCTGCACAACGCACGGCAATGTTATCATCCCACTCGGCGGAGATGCGCTCCATGGCAGCCTCGCGGGCGCTGTTGGCCATGCGCAACTGGTGTGTCTCTGGCGGCAGCATGTCGCAGATGCGCTCATGCGGTCGCTCGAGGCCGGCGAGCTCCATAAGCTCCAGGAGCGTCCGCATCTTTTTGACTCGCACAGACGGGCGGTTGCCGAGGTCATGTACGCCGAGCTTGCGCAGCTTGAGGCCACTGCGCGTCACGGCGCGCCCAAAGCCGCGGCCAGTAGGCACATTGGTGAGGTACTCTTGCGATTGCGCGCGGTCCTTGAACGATTGCGACTTCTCACCGGCGAGAACTTTGTGCATGTTGTCGAGAGTCCAGGCCTCCTTGGCGTGGTTGAGGACCTCGATGCTCTTGTTGCGAACCTCGTACCCCTCGGGGCGACGAGAGTACGAATCCATGACAAACACACAGGCCCAGAAGGCGGGACTGGCCATGTGACCGCGGCGAGCCCAATGGTCCTGGTGGGTGACGACATGCAGCAGACACTTCATAACACGCGCCGTGGTGGCCGGGAGCTCGTCATAGTACATGAAGCCCTCGGAGGCAAACACGTGGAAGCACTCGTCAATGTGAGCACGGCGCGTCTCTGCCCAGTTCATAACGGGGCCACGCAGCTTCCAGCGCTTGTGAACCACAGCCGATGATCCGGCATCGCTGTCACTCTCGCCATCTTCGGCCTCTTCCTCCGACGACATGGACGTGACGGAGCTGCACTCGTCGTCCGGATTCGCCGGAGGCGTGGGACAGAGACGACGCAGCTCCTCGTGAGACGGCATTTCAGAGTCGAGTGCAGTAGACGTGAGGGTTGCGACAGACATTCTGAGAGCAGAGAGAGGAATCATTCCCAAAAAGGGAAGGTGAGCGGCGTTTGAGGCGGGCGCGTGCTTTGGAGTGGCGGGAGGGGCCGGTACCGGAGCGAACTTGTTCAAACCTGTCTCCTACGCACCCAACACGAGTTCGAAGGGACTCTCGGGTTCCCACTTGTGGATATAACTTCGCAACCGTTATTTAACCGTGTAGGCGCGTGTCGGGAGTCCCTTCGAACTGCGCACATGCAAGCCCTTGCCCAGCTGACACTAGAAGGACAGAACCCCAGACCGCCCGCCTCGGCACCCACCATGGGCCGCAAGCGCGATTGCGATGGTCAGCCAAAGTTTGCGGATTGGTGGACGGTAAACGTGCTCGGCGCGCATGCTGGGGCGGAGATCCGCGGTATCAGGGAGTCGGACACGGGACTTAGGTCTGGCATCACGTCGTTGACTTACAGCTCAGTGGCGGGCGTAAAGCTCAAGGTTGTCAGTGGCGCTGTGTTGCCATACCAAAGCCAGCGTCAGTTTGCGCGTGACGTGTGGGACAAGGAGGGGCAGGAGGGGTGGGCCGCCAAGCTTGGCGCCAAGTTTGGTGTGTCCACTGTGCAAGCGCAGCAGCTCATCGATCAGTTTGAGCCGCCCTATGCAGAGCCGGGCAACAGGGAGGGGTTGCTTGGGTGGACGGCGGCACGGCCGGGTGGTGGGGTACCGCAGCGGATCGACGGACGCGATCCACTCACCGTACGCATCTTGGAGGTGGGCGCGTGGCGGCGCTCGCCGCAGATTGTGGATTGGGTGAAAAGCGGTGAGGCCGTAACCACCGGACAGATTGCCGCAGAGCTGGACCGTGCGCAAAAGTTGTCCCAAGAGGCTGTGTGTCCGGGGTTTCTTGCCCTGCGTCCTCACCTATGGGTGCAGGGGTCCAGCACCGGCAGGGTGGAGCCCAAGGACGATGACGTCGTCTACAGCAATGTCACCAAGATCCTTTGCGGGGCCAATCATCCAGAGGAACACTATGACGTCGAGACACACGGCGGCCAAACCAAGCGCATCGTGATGCCCCCTTCTGGTACGGAGCTGACCATGGACGAGGTGCAAACCATCGTCTTGGAAGAGGTAGAGTACTTGCTCAGCGACGCGTGCAAGTACAAGGTGCGTGACGGCGAGAGGCGGGAGACCATGGTTGGCATGTTGGGCAACATGGACCCCAACACGGCGCGTGTGTACGTGGAGGCATCCTTTGGCGTGCTCTCTGGGCCAAAGGTGGGCTTTGGCGCACTCAAGTCGTGCTTCCAAAAGATGGCGCGCGTGCAGGCAAACGTGGTGGACATCCCGTTGCCGCCACAGGGGTATCCGCAGATTACGCGCGTCGACGGGCGCATCCTGGTCATGGTGGCGCTCGCCATCGCGTTCACCTCGCGTGGCGGCGGCTTTGTGCCAGACATTGGGCTGTACGTCCGCGGCCAGGTGGCGGCCCTCAAGCGCCTCGGAGTGACCATGGTGGAGGACGCGTGGCCGGAGCGGCCCATGCTCAACGGCTTGCCGGGCGTGACGCTGGAGGAGCGCGATCCTGGCGTGGTGCTGGCAGCCCTGTTGGCTGCAGCGACGGTGTGCGTGCAAGTGACCGACTACTACGTGCCAAAGACTGTCATCAAGAGTGCTCTGCACGTCATGGCGGCCAGCCTGCACTCGTCCAATGTGATTGCGTGGCGGCCCAACATTGTGGGCGCCGAGGTGGCGGGGCGCGCCATCAAGGCAGAAATGGGCAAGGCGGCGACGCTGCTGCGCACACTAGTCTCCTTCAAGAGCGACATGGCCATGTTTGAGCAGGTGGCGGGCATGGAGACTCTAAAGAGCAGTATCCTCATCAAGGCAAATCCCAACGACATTGGCGGCGTCGTCCCGCTCAAGCACTTGATTGATCAGCACGTCTACCGCGGCGTCGCGCACACGCTGCTCGAGTTTCCCACACTGCAGGGCGCAGACGACACGATTGCCAATCGCTTCAAACTCATCTTCAACCGCGTGACCGGGTTTAGCCCGCGGCTGGCCGGTCATCTGCTCGACGAGAAGGAACCCATTGTGAGCGCGGTGCGGTACGCCGAGTCGGTTGTGCAGGTCAACGTGTTTCCTGGGCTCAAGCGTATGCGCTGGGGCGGGAAGCTTGCGGAAACGGGCATGCCGCCAACGACAGAAATGACAAATAAGGTGGCGCTCGATTATGGCGTCCTGTCTGCGGGCGTCGGGACCATCGGGACCATCCGCTTCAAGACCACGGCAGAAGAAAACGCCAATGACAGCTTCTTCCCGGGTGGGCAGCACGCGGACCACAACTGGTCACTCCTCGTCATCTTGCCCGTGGAGAAGCCTGGCGAGATTGTCATCAACTTTGTGTCTGCGCATGCCAATGACAACTCTAAAAAGCCACCGCCCACGCCTACCGCCAAGCGCCGGGCCATCGAGCGGGCGCAGGCCATGAGTCCGTACAAGTTTAGCTCTCCCATGATGCCGGGGTACACGCTTGTGCATCACGTCGGAAAAGGGAGCTACAAGGTAACTGGGCCTGGGAAGGCCGACGTCATGTGGAGCTTCGACGCACCGAACAAAATGCCGGTGGCGTACACGCAGGTTGAAACAACCGAAACGCTCGACCTCCAGAACAACAAACGGGTACTCGCGTGGGTAAAGGAGGTGTCACCGCCGGACATGGGTCCGTTGATGCTCAAGGACTGGCAGACGATGCTGCGGGAGGCAGTGCGGTCCTTGCCCCCGGACGTGGATTGGCAGAAGGCACTGCTGCGCATGATGAGCATGCTCAAGCAGCAGTATGTGCTGGTAGCCATGCCAACCCCGGGGCTCAAAGGTGAAATGGGCAGCGACCAGATGAAGGTGCAGGCGGAGGATCCGTTGGTGTGGCGCATGCTGCTGGCGGCGTCGCGCGCCTGTCCCGGCGCGCTGACGCCCAAGCAGGTTCCGATGTTCAAGGTGGAGGATGCGCGGCTTCTGCGGCTGGTCGAGAAGGAGGTGGCGACAATGGTGGACGATGCGGCGGCGGGTGCTGGCGGGAGCATGGCACATTGGGCGCAAGTGTCGCAGAAGATGCGGAAGCATTGGGAGACGCCTGACAACAAGGAGCCCTTTGACTACCAGACGGCACTCGTCAACACGATGCTGCGGCGCGACGGCGAGGCGGTGGTCAAGACACAAGGGCACTTTGTGTCACTCGAGACTGGCATGGGCAAGTCCTTTGTGGGCCTGAATTACGCCGTGCAATACGGTGCGCAGCGCAATGGCGTTGAGACAATTGTCTGGGTGACGCCCATGGCGGTCATCGACACGTTTGTGGAGGAGGCGACAAAGAGCTGGGGCACAACGGTGCTCAGGGTAGATCGCACCACCCCCGTCTTTGAGCGCAACGCCATCAACATTGTGGGCTTTGAGTGGTTTAGCAACGGTGCCGCGCGTGGGACGCTTGAGACCAAGTTTCTCGAGGCGGCCAGGAATGCCTTTTTCGTGTTTGACGAGGTGCACAACATGTACTCCGCAGCGATCCGCAACTCCACGATGCGCGAGGCGGCGCTCCTGTGCACCAAGTTTGTATGCATGACCGCCACGCCCATTGGCTCGCCCAGCCAGCCCTACGCACTGGACTGGCTCAAGGACACGGTAGGGTTTCCCGTGAGCCGCGACAACCAACTCGTTGCTGCTGCCATGATGGCAGCGGCGCGCGTCGAGCTGCCCATCGAGAGCAAAGAGGTGTTGGTGGAGTTTGACCTGCCGTCCGCGGACCTGCAGCGGCACACGCAGCTGCTACAGTCGGGCCGCAACTGGGCGGCGGCGTCGTCGCTGTGTCTGGACGCCTCGCAGTCGCAGCTCGTGCAGACGGCTATCGCGGAGGCACAGCTGGACCGGACGACCATGCCGGGCGGCGGGTGCTTGCTGGTGCTCGACAGCCAAGAACGACTGGTCGAGGCGTTCACCATGATCAACGCGGGCACGGCGACTCATAAGATCCGCGCAGAGCCTCGCACCATCTGCAACGCCGATGACCCGTCGATTGGCATCATCCTTGTCACCAAGGGCGATGTCACGGGCTACAACCTCGTGCGCATGGGCTCCATCGTGACGGGTGTGTACGCCAGCAACGCGGCCAAGCGCCACCAGCTACGTGGTCGCATCCGCCGCGTCGGCCAAGTGCGCGATGCGGTGCGCTACGTCACCGTGGTGCCCAAGTTTACCATTCTCGAGCTACTGCACCGTCGGCACAACTCGGTGGACAAGGCAAACGAGAGTTTGGCGCAGCTGGCGGACGAGTTTTGTAAAAACGTTGAGCGCTTCAAATAGATAAAGAGTAACTGTGTGTAGTGAGGACAAGGGGTGGGG
>MDTB01190683.1_pt1 | contig 12330 bp, 10 predicted proteins | sample 811161 | NCBI WGS metagenome assembly MDTB01 (sample SAMN05326650, study PRJNA326480) | marine metagenome | isolation source: seawater | place: Mediterranean Sea | collected 2009 | reverse complement strand
TGAAGGAATTTATATTTTTGTTTTTATTATTTTTTGAAATTATTTTACCAAGACTTCCGGCTGGACCTGTTAGACCTATTTTTAACATTTAGATTTAAAATTTTGTTTTTGATGTAAACATTGCCATGGTAGTTTTATTTAACACATTATTAATTAAAAAGTTATCTGAAGAATGAATTCTTGTACGATCCCAAAAAATTAAGGAACCTATTTTCCATTCTATGACCTTATCAATTTCAAGACTTTGACAATCCTCATAAGGTTGGTGAGACATATAATTTTCATAGTCACTTTTATTAAAATTATTTGAATTAATTATATGTTTATTAGTTCTGATATTATATCTTTTACTTTTTGTTAAACTCTCAATATATTTTTTAAATTTTTCATCTACAAAAAAAGCGCAGTTTTTATAATTAATTTCATCATTATTAAGCTTTAAAATTTTTTTATAAAAATCCTTTATATCAAGAATATCTACGAAATTACCATTTTTATCTTTAATTATAAAATCATAATCCTTTCCAATATTGTGAGTAAATAGAGCAGATTGATTATACCATTTATTTTTAAAAATAATGGTGTTAGGTGGTTTATGTGTTTTTGAGTCTTTGTTATAATTAATTTCTAGAGGTATTATTATATTTTTAAATATTATATCATTTGGATTTTTCCCTGTATCTGCGTGAAGTCTCAAAGGATATCTAGATGTAATTATGTGCGGTTGAAAATCATTTACAAAAAATTCACCAACCAAATTCTCAATTTTTGCTTTAATTTTATTCAACAATTTAGACTGCTCAAAATTAAAGAAAATTTTCGTACTTTCTTCTCTTTTAACCATTTGACTTTTTCCAACCGATTGATTTTTTAAATTTCTTAAATAATCAAGTATTTCACCACATTCGGCTAAGGATAAAAAATTATCTATTTGTGAAACACCCGTCTCATATTTTTTTATTTGCTCTAAAGTTTTTTTTTCAAAAAAATCGCTCATGAAGAATTTTTCATATATTTTATTTCCAAGAACTGCTTAAAAATTCGTAATCTTTAAAAGTTTTTAAAAAATTTTCTCCAATAGTTTCATCAATATTTAAATTATCAATAAACAACTTTGCCTCATCTAGTTTTTTTTTATTTAACTCTTCGTTAGAAATAATTTTTTTATATTCTTCAATGAATGAATTAGGGTCTTTTATATTAATTTCAGTTAAATAATTTTTAACACTGTTATCACATAAATCTTTTGTATAAAAAATATTTTTTCTAAAATAAAACGACTCATACATTGGTATTGTGGTATGACCTACAAATGATGGCATCACAACTCCAAAAGAATTCAAATAAAGTGATATTAATGATTTATCATCAATAAAATTTAAAATAGTAAAAAAATTATCGATTTTTTTTTTACTTATCAGACTATCAATATATTTTTTATTGCCTTTATCATAGCCACAAAATACAAAATGTATTTTATCTAGTTTTTGTTCTTCCAGCTTTTCCGCTACATCTATTAAATATTTATGATTTTTGTGAGCCCAAAATTGAGCTGGGTAAAAAAATATATCCTTGCCTTCTGGTAATTTGAGTTTGTTATAAATTTCTTTAAAATCTGAGTCTTTATTTTTTTCAAACAGTTTTGGTAAAGTAAAAGCATAAGGTTGAACAATGGCCTTATCAGTCTTTAAGTTATAAAATTTCTCTAACAATAATTTATCTTTTAATGCACCAACAAATATTTTAAAGGATTTTTTAACTGCGTTGTCAATAATTATATCTCTTATATCATTGTCATGGTTTCCTTTATATTCAGGAAAATAACCGTGTGTTCGATGTTGCATAGATAAAAGCATAATTACAAAATTTAATTTATTTAATAATATTGATACCTCACTTGGTGAATTAAATAGTATTAAATCGAAATTTTTTTGGAGTAAATATTTTTCAAATTTATTAGTTAGTTTAAGTTTTTTATATATTTCTCTAAAAAATTGAAATTTAAATAAAAATAATTCTACCCTATATATTAGGTTAGTTTTAAAAATAGTTACTCTAGTTTTCGTGCTTTTAAAAAATTTTTCAAAATTTTTGTCTGGCACGATATAGGTAATGTCAAATTTTTCTGCGATTTTTTTTTCAAATATTTGTATCAATTGAAGATTTTGTTGATGTGCTCCACCTAATTTTTGAGAGGTTTCAAAATATATTCCAATTTTTAACATAAAGTACAAGTAGATTTTTCATTTATGGTTATATCAATAAAATTATTATTGAAAAGAAAATATATATTATTTTATGTTAAATTTAGATAATTAGTATTTATGAGAAAGCTTCTAATTAAAAAAAAAAGGTCAAAAAAAAATCCTTTTTTTTCGGTAATAACTGTTGTCAAAAACGATGAAAAAAATATTGAAAAAACAATTAAGAGTGTAGCTAAACAATCTTTTAAAAATTTTGAGTATTTAATAATAGATGGAAAATCATCCGATAACACAATTAAAAAAATTAAAAAATATAAAAAAAAAATTGATTTTTTTACTTCAGAAAAAGACAAAGGAATTTATTTTGCTATGAATAAAGGTATTAAATTTTCAAAAGGAAAAGTGATAATTTTTATAAATTCTGGGGATACATTTACTAAAGGAGCATTAAAAATTATTTACAACGTTTTCAAAAAAAATAAAAAAATAGATTTTGTATTTGGAACAGTATTAAGAAAATATACCAAATCGAAAATTCTAAAATATAGTTATAATGTGAATAAATTATTTTATAATTTTGATTTTGCAACGAGTCATTCAACAGGGTTTTTTTTAAAAAGAAAAATATATAATCAAATAGGTAAATTTAACACAAAATATAAATGTTCTGCAGATTATGATATTTATTTTAAAACTATTATTAAAAAAAATCTTATTGGCGACAGCACTAAAATAAATGATTTAATCGGTACAGTTGCTTCTGGCGGTTATTCAAGCAAAATAAGTTTTTTAAACCACCTTTTCGAGGAGATCCAAATAAGAAATGACAATAACCAAAATAAAATATTCTTATTAATAATTTTTATTAATGCAATAATTAAACATTTATTAAAAAAAATATTTACTAAAACAATTTAATTTTATAATTTTATGATATTATTATCAAACTTGTTAAATGTACGCTTTTCAAATTACACTAAATTAAGGAATAAAAATAACTAAGAATGATTAAAGAAATAATAAGAATGATTAAAAAAATAATAAGGAAAATAATTGATCGTCTTTTTGCTAGAAAACTTGATGATATTAAAATTCAAAAAGGTATCTTATTTGAAAAACAGCTTGAAAAAAATTTGAAAAATATCAAAAATTTAGATGAAACGTATTTTAAAGTTTTTAGTCAAGATACCGAGGATGGAATTATTCAATATCTACTGAAGTCTTTAAGTATTACAAATGTTAAATTTGTAGAAATCGGTACACAAGATTATTCAGAGAGTAATACAAGATATTTACTCGAAACAATGAGATGTGATGGTTTAATCATTGATCCATATCCAAAATTAGAAGAAAAAATAAAAAGTTTTATGAAAATTTGGACTAATAATCTAAAAATTTATAATGATTACATCGAAGCAAAAAATATTAATGATGTTTTAGAAAAATATACCTTTGAAAAGAATTTAGATTTTTTCAGTATAGATATAGATAGTATTGATTACTGGGTTTTAAAAAATTTAAAGCCAAAAATATCTAAAATATTAGTTTTAGAATATAATCCTTATTTTGGGCCAAATAAAAATATATGCGCTCCAAATATTGATAGTTTTGATAGATTTGATTACCATTATACTGGTTTTTGTTGGGGCGCCTCTTTAAAAGCTTACATTAAACTGATGGCAAATAAGGGATATACATTCTTAGGAACTAATAGACTTAACTGTAATGCTTTTTTTATATTAAGTGAGCTTTGTGAAAAGATAAGCATAAATATTCCAAACGAAGAGGATTTATCAAAATATACTAATGTAAAATTTGGAGTTTTAAAAAATTTAAATGGTAAACTTGTAAATATGGATGAATTAAAAAATGAAATAGATAGTGTGAATGTTTACGATTTAGATAGAGAAAAAATAGTACCGTATAAAGAAACTTAGAAAAAATTGAAAAAAGTATTAATAACCGGAGCATTAGGACAAGATGGAAAAATTCTGTCCAAGATATATTTAAAAAATAATTTCAAAGTTTATGGATTAATAAAAAATAGAAAAAAAGAAAAAATAGAAAAAGTAATTTACATAAAAAATAATTTAAGTTCTAAGAATAGAACTACAAAAATTATAAATAAAATAAAACCAAATATAATTTTGCATTTAGCAGCTTCAAATAACTCTTACTCATCTAGAAATAAAGATACTTATTATAAAATTTATAAAGGCAACGTTTTAATATCAAAAAATATAATAGACTCTATTGTTTGTAGCAAAATAAAATGTAAATTTATTTTTGCAGGATCATCACTAATGTTTGGAATAAATAAAAAAAACGTTAATGAAAGGACTCCATTTAAGTCAAATGAATATTATGGTAAATACAAAATTGAGATTCATAAATATTTAGAAAAATTAAGCTTAATAAATAAAATTAATTTTACAACTGTAATTTTATTTAATCATGACTCATATTTCAGAAATCAAAAATTTCTTATACCTAGAATTATTAAAGCTTTTAAAGTTAAAAATAAAAAGTTTATAGAAAATATTTATTCATTGAATATAAGTGGTGATTTTAGCAGCGCATATGATATTTGCTTAGGTATTTATAAATTATCAATTTCAAAATTTAAAATAAAAAAAATAATTTTATCAAGTAGTAAAAGATTTTACTTAAATGATTTTTTAATATTTTTGGAAAAAAAATATAAACTAGGTTTCTTTAAAGCAAGAATTACATCTAAAAATAATAAAAAGTTTTTAGGCTCAAATAGTTTGGCTAGAAAAATTATTAATTACAGGACTAGAGCAAATTATCTTTTATTCTTAAAAACAATGTTAAAATCTAAATAATTGAAGAGTTTTTTAAAAACCATTCTATAGTTTTTTTTAAGCCGTAATTTATTTTTTTAAATTTATATTTTCCTAAAACTTTAATTATTTCAGAATTACTTCCATGAGTTTTAAATACATCAGCTTTATTTGCTGCAACGTTTTTTATATATTTCTTTCTTTGTGGAAAATTAATTAAAATTTTTTCTTTTAAATTATGAATATCTACATAGTCATTTGCACACAGGTTATAAATATTATTTTGGGTTTTAAATTTTTTTTTCATTAACCTATTACAAATTTCGGTAACATCCTCAATGTATGTAAAATCTCTGAAATGATAGCCTGAATTATTGAGATTAAAAATTTTTTTTTCATTTAAATGTTTGAGTAACTTTAAAATAAACATATCTGGCCTTCCCCATTCACCATAAACAGTAAACAATCTTAGGCCTATAAAAGGGATTTTATATTTATAACTAAATAGCTCGGCAAGATTTTCATTTATTATTTTACTCATTCCATATGGGTTTTTTGCATTTAACTTAAAATTTTCCTTTATTGGAAATTTTTTTTGATCACCATATACTGAACTAGAAGATGCATAGAATGCTTTTTTTAAATTTTTATAATTAATAGCATCAAATACATTTTGAAAACCTAAAACATTTGTATGATAATAAATTGAAGGGTTGATTAAAGAGTATCTCACCCCTGGTTGAGCTGCAAAATGAAAAATATACTCAAATTTAAATGATGATATTTTTTTTAATTTTTTTTTATCATTGATATCTATTTTGTAAAATTTGAAATTTCTAAATTTTTTTATTTGTTTTATTCTCTTTTTTTTTAATTCTGTACTATAATAATTATTAATATTATCTATGCCAATAACATGATTTCCTTTTTCTAATAATTTTTTAGCTAAACTAAAACCTATAAATCCTGATACTCCTGTAATTAATATTTTCATAATTCTATATGATTTCTATCTCTGGAAGTGGAAATATTATATTTCCACCATTTTTTAAATATTTTCTCTCTTTACTAATAATAAACTCTCTAAAATGCCAGGGCAAAACAATTAGATAGTCTGGTTTTTTTGATTTAAGATCTCTATCATTTATTATTTTAATCTTTGACCCTGGTGTAAATCTATTTCTTTTATATGGGTTTACATCAACAATGTATGGTATTTGTTTGTCATTCAATCCACAATATTGCAAAATAACATTTCCTTTTGTTGAAGCTCCATAACCGATTACCTTTTTTTTCATTTTTTTGAGATTAAAAATCAAATTTTTAAATAGTTTTCTATGAATTAAAACTTTTTTTGCGAAATCTTTAATAGTATCTATATTATTATAACCAAATAAATCCTCTTTCCTTAAAGACCACTTAACAAGCTTAGAACCTTGAAATCTTTTTGAATTCTTTTTTGCAACTGTCAAGGAGAAGCTTCCACCATTAATATTATTAAATCCTATATCAATAATTTTAAAATTAGCTTTGTCTAAAATATATTTTACAGACTTCAGGGAATAATATTCTAAATGTTCATGACAAATTGTGTCGTAAGAAACATTCTTAATCATACTAGGCATATAACTTTGCTCAAAATGCCAAATTCCATCATTGTCTAAACTTTCATAAATATCTTTAGCAAAAGACACGGGGTCCTCTAAATCGTAAAACATTGCAATTGATGTGATTAATTTAGCTTTTTTAAATATTTTATATTTATTCAAAGTTTCTTTTGAAAAAAAATCAGAAATTCCAACTAAACCTTTATCATATTTTTTGTGAAACTTAACTATTGTAGGATCTACTCCAACTCTAAAAAACTTTTTTTCAAAAAATGATAGAAAAGTGCCATCATTACTGCCTATATCGATTATGCAGTCGCTATTTTTAAGATACGCCTGTTTTTGAAGTTTTTTTGCTTTTGATTTTAGATGAGTTATCATAGTTGGATTTAAAGATGACATATAACCATAATTTGGTCCATACATCTCATTTTTGTCAAAATTTCGCGATAACTGTAAAAGTGAACAGTTTTTACAATATAATAAAGTTAAATTACCTTTGGTAATTTTTTCATTTTTTTTTTTTGGAAAGACTCCAGTTAATGCTTGGTCACCTAAATTTAAGCATTTTACTAATTTTTTTGATGAACATGATCGACATTTTTTTATAATCATTTAGTTTAAGTATTATATAAGTAAATAAATTACAATATTGAAAATAAAGTACAATAAAAATAATTTCGAAATTCTGAACTTTAGAATTATATAATTTTATTGAAATTTTTTTTTAAAAGATAATGAAAAAAATATATTATATTTCAAACGCATTACCAAATTCATTTACTGGTGGAAGTGATTTTTTAGCTTTTAACCTTTTAAGAAAACTAAAAAAAAAATATAAAGTTTATACAATTGCTATTGGTAGTAATTACTGTAAAAAAAAAGAATTAAAACTAATTCATAATGAATTAAAAAAAAATAAAATAAATTATTTTGAAATTAAAGAAAATATTAACTACTCTAAAAAGCCATTAAGTATATTTAATTTTTTTGATAAAAATTACATTAATCAAGAGAACACTGAAAAAGCAAAAAAATTTATTTCAACAATAAATATTCAAGAAAAAGATATATTATTTGCTTATGGATCTGCAAGTATAATAGCCAGCTCAGAAATAAAATCTAAGAAAATTGCTCTATTTGAAGATATTCAAAATCAGGTTGAAATATATCGCACTTTTAATTCAATAAATAAATTAAATTTTATAAAGAAAATTTTGAGATTAATATTGCTTAAAATTCATTATCGAGGATATTATAATTGGCTTAGAGACATATCGTCTAATCATGAAATTAGATATACATTTTCTCCTTTTGATTATCGTAAATTAAAAAGTTATTTTAAATTAGATATTTTGCCAGTTCCTATGCCTGAAAAAATAAAAAAATTTCAAAGAAAAAAAAATAAACCTTTTAATATTACAATGTTTAGCGCATCTATTTCACAAGATTACAATGGTGTATATCTTTTATTTAATAAGTTAATACCATTTCTTATTAAGAAAAAAATTTTTGATAAAGTTAAAATAAACTTAATTATGAGGATACCAAAAAATATACCTGAGGGTATTAAAAAAATATTAAAATCAAAGTTTATTAATACTTATCGATACAATAAAAATATTTTAAAGGAGACCGATCTACTATTTTATCCATCTAAGTATCCAGTTGGATTAAGATCAAAAATATTATTTGCTTTTTCTCAATCTTGGATGGTTGCTACTTCTTCCACAGTTAAAAAATGTATTCCTGAATTAGAGGATTTTAAAAACTGCTTGATGTCAAATAATATAAATATATTAGCAAAAAAAATTATTAAAATAATTGAAAGGCCAAAAAATTACAATTATCTTATCAAAGATGGATATAGAGTTTTGAAAAAATATTCAGTAAATAATTCTTTTCATAAAATAGATAGAGATATTAGAAAGTATTTCGATGGAAAATAATTTTATAATAATAGGATTTATTATTAAGTATATTTTTTTAGTTATAAAAAATTTTAAAAAAATTCTAATTTCATATTATTATTTTTTTGTAAATAATAAAATTTTTAATTATTTTTTTTTTAAAATTGGTTTAGTTAAACATGAATTTAGAGACAATAATATAAATATTTTTTTAAACAAAAATGAGAAGCTAAATAAACAAAGAAAGCAAAATATTTTTAATTCAAAAACTGTGCTTGTAGAATTATTATTAAGCCATCATTCAGAGCCTATGATTATGAATTGTTTAATTGCTAAAGATATACAAAAAAAATATAATTTGGAATGTGTTGGTCTAGTAAGAAAACATGATTTATTAACAAAAAAAATTGCTGAAAGTTTTGGAATTAAAAAATTTGTTTTTATTGAAAATGAAAATTTCTTAAAAAAAATTTATTATTTGATTAAAGCTTTTAATTTAGTTTCTTATAAAAATATTGAACATAGGCTCATTAAAATAAAATATAATGGTCACGAAGTAGGAAAATCTGCTTATGAACATTATTTGCGTTTTCATAATATGAAATTTGATAAAAAAGATAAGTTTTTATTATTTATTTGCTTAGCTAATGCTTTACAAACATTGGATAATACTGCTGAAATTTTTAAAAAAAAATATAAATTTTTTGTCATAGGCGAGACGCAGTTCATTCCAAATAAACTTTTATTTCATTATTCTCTTAAGTCGAATGTACCTGTTTATACTTTTTTTGGCTCAAATTCGATTAATTTTATTGGAAGAATTTATAATAGTTATAAAGATAGAAATTCATCATCGTTAAAATTTTCAAAAAAACTATCAAATTTATTAATTAAAATTTTTAAAAATAAAAAATTAATAATTCAATCTAATAAAAAAAAATTTTTAAAATCGATTGGTAAAGAAACCGTATGGAGCAGTTATAAAAAAAAAAATAATTTAAACTTTAAAAATAGAGAAAAGTTTCATGAATATTTTAAATTTAACCCAAAAAAAAAGAATGTTTTATTTTTGCCCCATGCGATGGCGGATAATTTATATAATTCTGAATGGAATTTATTTAAAACATCTTATGAATGGTTCTGTAAAACACTGGATGAAATAAAAACAATCGATAATGTTAATTGGTTAATTAAACCACATCCTTATGAATATAAATTTCCCGGAGTTACGGCAAGAGAAATTTACTCAAAATTCAAAATTAAAAAAGAAAATATTTATTTTTTAGATGAAAGTATACACATTAATGAAATATATAAATTTGTGGACGTTGTTTTAACTGGAAATGGCAGCGCAGGATATGAATATACATGTTTAGGAATACCAGTTATAACAACATCTGATGCAAAATACTCTAATTTCAACTTCACTATAGCTCCAAAAAACCAAGAGAGTTATTTCAAATTACTCAACAAAATAAATTTAATTAAGAAGCCAAGTAAAAATAGCATGCGTAAAGCTCAAATTTATTGGTCAGTTTTAGACAATATAATTTGTAATTCACATAGATTTTTACCTAAGATAAATCAGCATGGAAAGTTTAAAAAAAAGTTGTTTTTTAAAAAATTGTCTAAAAAAAAATTAAGTTTAAATAACAAAAATTCTTTTTCAAAAGATATATTATTTCAGTTATCAAACAAAAATAGACACTCAATTAATTATAATTTAATTAAAAAGTATCAAAAGAAATATTCGTTTTATTTAAAAGATATCTAAAGGACTCTTAATATTAATCTGCAACTCTTAAAAATCCTTTATTATTCAAATGTTCTTTTATTTTTTGTAAATATTCCTTGGTTATTTGAACCCGATCCAAATTTTTATCATTTTTATAAAGTACAATTTTACTTTTTGATTTTTCATTTAAATGTACCGTTTTATTATCTGAGTTAAATTTACAAATATGGTAAAAACCAATTTCGTCAGATATTATAGTTGCTTTATAATAATTTCCAAATATTGACTCACTAAATATTTCATTATTTTTATTTTTATGAATATTTTTATATAATTCGTCTTCGCTTTTAAAATTTTTCGCTAGACTCTTTATTAATTTAAAAATATCTACTGAAGAATAGTATTCATCAATTTTAAAATCTTTCTTAATGCTTGGATGATAAATTTTTAAGGGTACATTTATTCTATCTTTAGATAAATATGAATTATTTTTATCTTCAATATGATTAATTCCATGATCTGATGTTAATAAAACCATTGTATTTTGATGGATTTTTGTTTGAATAAAATTTAATAATTTACTTAATGACAAATCTAAAGATTTTAGTCTTTCTTTTCTTCTTTGATTTATTGAATCAATTTTACCTACATCTATAACTTTTTCTATTTTACTAGTTCCTATATCAATAATAGAATTTTCGTAATCTTTAAGTGGATATCCTATTCTTTCAGATTTTAGTTGCACGTCCTCATTAATACTATTGCCATAATATGGTGCGTGTGAACTTAAATAATGAAGAAAAATAAAATTTTTTCCGTCCAAATTTGATTCCAAATGCTCTATTGCTATTTGTTCAAAATCTTCTTCCCTAAATTTATCTCTCCTTGAAGGAAAATAATAAAATCTATCAAAATATTTTTGAAAATTGAAACCAGGATGGTGTCCTTTTGATCTACTAATTCCAAGGTTGAAAAAATTTTTATTTTTGAAAAAACTAATAAGATTGTCATCTTTCATTGGATCTGAAACATTTTTTGAAAAATTAAAATCAAATAAACCATGTTCACTTGAATACTCTCCAGAAAAAAAACTATATAAACTTGGCATTGTCCACTCAGATGAAGAATAAAAATTTGAAAAGTTTATTGAATTCTTAAAAAAATTACTTACAAAAGGAAGTTTTTTTTTATCATACATTTTTTGAAGTATATCATTATCAATTTGATCCAAAAAAATAACTACAAAATTATTAATATTGTTTAAATTTTGTTTTTCTAAAATTGTTGGACACGTAAAATATAAAATTTCTTTTGTATTATTAAATATTTCTATTTTACTTTTTGAATTTAATGAAATTTTAAAGTTTTCCCACTTCATGCAAGAAGGATTTGTTAATTTTAATAAATCTTCGTTGTCTGTTTTAATTTTATAATATCCATCTAAAAATTGACCTGGAATTTTATTTCCCATTCCAATTAAAAAAATATTATCTCTCTCCTCGAATTCAGATATTTCAAAAACAAATTTTTTTTGAGGTTTTATTTCTATGCAATCCCTTGATTCGTTTTGTAAAGTTACTACGTATGAAGGAAGATCAAAATTTTTAAAAATTTTTTTAAACATATAGTTGTTTGAAATAATTGTTTCTCCATTCCACCATCTTCTATTATCTATATTTTGTTTTGACTGAGCGGCTTTATTGTAAAAATTTCTTATCAAATTCCATAAAAAAGGAGGTATAAACAACTTTAAACTTTTCAATTTCATATAACTTTTATAATAATCTAATTATATGAATTAATACAAGTTAGTATATAAAACTACAAATTTAATTTACTATGAATTTCAAAACAAAAGCTCGTACATTACACAATTTAAAACTTAATAGTGCCGTTATTCCTAAACTATTTTTTTTTAAAGTGGTCAACTATAAAAAAAATAAATCGAAATATATATCAATAATACAAAAAAAATTTAATCGAAATGTTGCAGTCAGATCATCTTCTGGAAAAGAAGATAGTTCAAAAATGAGCTTAGCTGGATATTTTGAAAGTTATTTAAATGTAAAT
>MDTB01046383.1_pt1 | contig 12330 bp, 9 predicted proteins | sample 811161 | NCBI WGS metagenome assembly MDTB01 (sample SAMN05326650, study PRJNA326480) | marine metagenome | isolation source: seawater | place: Mediterranean Sea | collected 2009 | reverse complement strand
TAATATTGCCTTCTTATTTTAGGGCCCATAGCTCAGCTGGTTAGAGCACTTGACTCATAATCAAGGGGTCGCAGGTTCAAGCCCTGCTGGGCCCACAAAATTCTCAATTTCCACACTTAATCATATCATATCTATCTAGACCCAAACCATAATAATCATTTGTAATCTTTATCAATTCAAAACCAAATTTTTCATAAAACCGAAATGTTTTCTGAGATGTATTTAAAATTATATCACATTTAGGAAATGTGTTTGAAATAGAGTTTAACCGAAAATCAGTTAAAACAGTTCCATAACCGTTTTTATGAAAAAGAGCATGTACCATACCCCAAGTTAGCGAAATTGTATTCGGTTGTTTTTCTAATTCGTATCCACCTGCCGCAACAAGTTGATAACTCATATCAAATAAGAGAAAATAGTTTAAACAGTCTCTTACTAAAAAATTTTCAAACAATGATTCCTCCTTTTTATCAAAAAAAGCAGGCACATTAGATCTAAATAACTTTAAACAATCTTGTAAATATTTATTACTATATAATTTTATGTTATTCAAAACATAAAATTATATAATGTTTTTTCCCCTTTTGAATTAAAATATATTTATTGTTAAGCAGATTATCTTTGGTAACAAATTGATCTACACCCCATTTTATCTTATTTAAGCTAATTGCATTTGACTTAAAGAGTCGTCTAACCTCTCCTTTAGAAACAAAAGCACCAGACAAATCAGTAAGAAGATTAATAGGATCGATGGGTTGATTTAAAGTTGATTTAGCAATTTTATACTGATCTACTCCTTCGAATACCATTAAAAACTCCTTCTCTGTAATTTGTGTAATTTGCTCAGCAGTATTTTTACCAAATAATATATTTGAAACTTTTACAGATTGCTTATATTGAGCAATACCATGAACTCTACAAGTTATACTTTTAGCTAATTCCTGTTGTAAAATTCTTAAATGAGGGGTTTCATTATGATTTTTTATAATTTCTAGAATCTCTTCTTGTGAAAATGTCGTAAAAATTTTAATCCATTTCTGTGCATCTTCATCACTAATATTCATCCAATATTGGAAAAATTTATATGGTGAAGTTTTATCAGAATCTAACCAAATATTACCTGATTCTGTTTTTCCAAATTTTGAACCATCTGACTTAGTAATAAGAGGAGTCGTTAAAGCATATGCTTTATTACTGCTAATTTTTTTTATTAACTCAATTCCTGAAGTAATATTTCCCCACTGATCTGAACCCCCAATTTGAACTATACAATTTTTAGTTTTATATAAATGATAAAAGTCATATGCCTGGATAAGTTGATAAGAAAACTCCGTAAATGAAATTCCTGTTTCCATACGATTTTGAACAGAGTCTTTGGACATCATATAATTTAATGTTAAATGTTTTCCAATATCTCTTAAAAATTTAATCATATTAATATCTTGGCACCAGTCCATGTTGTTAACAATTTCTGCTGAATTTTTAATATCACTAAAATCTAAAAATAACTCTAACTGTGATTTTACTCCTAAAAGATTATGATGGATTTCATCCGTGGTTAATAAATTCCTTTCAGCGCTTTTACCAGATGGATCCCCAATTAAACCAGTAGCGCCGCCAATTAATGCAATAGGCTTATGACCACATTTTTGATAATGCACTAACAACATTATTGGAACTAGATTACCAATATGCAAAGAATTTGCAGTAGGATCAAACCCAACATAGGCCGAGGTAATACCCTCCTTTAATTTATCTTGTAATCCAGGAGTTGTATCGTGAATCATGCCACGCCAATCCATTTCATTAATAAAATCCATAAATACTAATTTATATATTATAAATGTATTATTAAAGAATGGAAAAACATATATTTAGTATATTATAATTTAAACAATGTCCAAAACACTTGTAACAGGAGGAACAGGTTTAGTTGGAGCTCACCTTCTATACCACCTAATTATTGCTGGAGTAAAACCCATTGCATTAAAAAGACCAAAAAGTAACTTACAAAATGTTATAAATATATTTAATTTTTATTCGCAAAACGGTGAAAAATTATTTAATAAAATAACATGGATAAAGTGTGATATATTAGATATAATAGACTTAGATGAAATTGTTAAAAATATTCAAATAATTTATCACTGTGCAGCCTTAGTTTCGTTTAATAATGAATTAAAAAACAAAATGCTTGAAGTCAATACAGTAGGAACTTCAAATATTATAGATCTATCATTAAAATATAATATAAATCAAATTTGCTATGTGAGCTCAATTGCTACATTGGGTAAAAATGAGGATTTACCTGCTGATGAAAATACACATTGGTCTTGGGATAATACATCTGGTTATGCAATTTCTAAATATTTAGCTGAAATGGAGGTGTGGAGAGGTTTCAGTGAAGGCTTAAATGGATTTATTGTAAATCCCTCCTTGATTATTGGTCCTGGTTTCTGGAACTCTGGAATTGGCACAATTATAAAAAAAACCTTCATTAGTGGGCCTTTTTATGTTTCTGGCAGTTGTGGTGTAATTGATGTAAATGATTTAACAAAAATTATGATTTCACTTATGGATAAAAAAATAACCAATGAACGATTCATAATTAATTCTGAGCATATAAGCTATAAAAAATTAATGTCTATAATTTCAACCGAACTTAATCTAACCAAACCTTCTATACAATTGCCTCAAATAATACTTAAAATATTAATTTGTATAAACATAATTTGGGGTAAATTGACAGGCAAAAAAATAGCAATCAGTTTAGATACTATAAAATATACAAAAAAGCCTTTTTTACTTGACTCTTCTAAAATTGAAAAAACAATTTCACATAGCTATATTAAAACATCTGAATCCATCAAAAAATATCTTGAATTATTCAAAAAAAAAAGTTAATCTGTCATCGAATTTTTCATTTCATCTAATAGAGTCGTCATTTCTTCAAAATTATTAATGTAAAATTCTAATGTTTTATCAAACATCGCCTCAGATACTTTATGTTGGATTAAAATAGAATCTAATAAAAAACTGTCACGATTCAAATTATGCATTGTGTCTGCATAAAAATATGTATTGGAAGATTCAATATCCATTAAAATGCTTTTAAATGAATCTCTAGGAATTAATTTAGAAGCTGTTGAATTATGATTACAACTAATAAACAAAATACTAATTATTAAAAGAAAGTGCTTTTCCATTGTTGATATTTTGAATAACTCCATCATTATATACTAAATTACCATTAACAAATGTTTTATAGATTTTAAAATTAAATATTTTATTTTCTAATGGTGACCATTTACAAGCATATAAAATATTATCCCCATTAACTTCCCAGTTTTGTTTTTTTAAAACTACCAAATCTGCATAATAACCTTCTTTTATATACCCTCTTTTTTTAATATTAAAACATCGAGCAGGAGCATGACACATCTTTTCTACAATTAATTCAAGAGAAATTTTATTGTTTATATAATGATCTAGCATCATTGGCAGAGCATGTTGTACCATTGGTGCTCCTGAGGGACAAGAAAAATATAGATTGTTTTTTTCTTGAGTTGTATGAGGAGCGTGATCAGTTGCGATGATATCAAGTTTATTATTTAATAAACCATCCCATAAAGCTTGTTGATCATGAACATTTTTTACTGCAGGATTCCATTTTATTAATGCTCCTTTCTTTGTATAGTCTGCATCTGTAAAAGAAAGATGGTGTATACATACTTCTGATGTGATTTTTTTGTCTTTTAGTGGTAGAGTGTTATCAAATAAATGTACTTCTTCTTCTGTAGAAATATGTAAAACATGAAGCCTACTAGAATATTTCTTTGCTAAATCAATTGCCAATGAACTAGATTTAAAACATGCTTCTCTGGATCTAATATTAGGATGCTCATATAAAGGTACTTGATTACCGTATTTTTTTTTCGCTTTTTGACTATTTATTCTAATAGTTTCTTCATCTTCACAATGTACTGCAATTAAACCTTCGGCATTAGAAAAAATATTATTCAATACAGAAAAATTATCAACTAACATATTACCCGTAGAAGATCCCATGAAAATTTTTAATCCTGGAACTTTAGAAAAATCTGTTTTTAATACCTCACTAATATTATCATTTGAAACTCCCATAAAAAAAGAAAAATTTGCTAAAGAATCTTTTAGGCCAATTTCAAATTTGTCTTTTAATAGATTTTGTGTTAAAACTGGCGGGTTGGTATTAGGCATCTCCATAAAAGAAGTTATTCCTCCAGCAACTGCAGCTCTTGATTCTGAATAAATTGTAGCCTTATGAGTTAGTCCTGGCTCTCTAAAATGCACTTGGTCATCAATCACACCTGGCAAGAGATATTTGCCTTCTAAATCAATAATTTCATGGTGCTTAGTAGAAATCGAAGGTGCTATCTTTACAATAAGATTATTCTCTATTAAAACATCTACTTCTTCGATAGACCCTTCATTAACCTTTTTTGTATTCTTTAATAATTTACCCATAATACTATTTATAAGATGATGAAAAAATACTCTTTATTTTCATTTTTAAGACCCCAAATACTGCTTCCTTTATTATACTACTATTTAATTTTGACACACCTTTTTCTCTATCCTTAAAGACAATTGGCAACTCATAAATTTTAAATCTTTTTTTCCACACTCTAAACTTCATTTCTATTTGAAATGCGTATCCAACAAATTCAACAGAGTTTAAATCAATGGATTCTAAAACTTTTCTTTTATATAATTTAAATCCTGCCGTTGGATCTTTTATGTTCATTCCGGTTATTATTCTTACATAAAAGGACGCAAAATAAGATAACAATACCCTACTTAATGGCCAATTAACAACATTAATGCCTGAAATATATCTAGAGCCTATGCATAGGTCTAAATTTTTATTATTTGATAAAGCATATAGTCTATGTAAATCATTTGGATTATGTGAGAAGTCACAATCCATTTGAAAGAAATAACTATATGATTTATTAAGCCCCCATTTAAAGCCAGCAATATAAGCTGTGCCTAAACCTCTTTTTTCTGAACGTTCTAATAAGAACAAACGATTTTGATATTTAGATTGCAATCCAATTACTTCTTTTGCTGTCCCATCAGGTGAAGAATCATCAACTATTAAAATATGCACGTCATCGGAGAGAGAAAATACAGTATTTATCATTATACTAATATTCTCAATTTCATTATAAGTAGGGATTATAACTAAACTTCTTTGCATTTTAATTTTACTAAAGTGTAAAAATAATTAATAAAATCTTGTTATTATATTTTATATATATAACTATTTTATGTTTTTTAGCATATTATTTTTATTAAACTGTTAAACTTAATTGTAAAGAAATTTAACTTAAATTAACAATTAGTAAACAACCAAATTTTATTTTTAACCAAAAAATTCTAGAATGAAACACTTTATTACACTATTACTTATTACTATATGCTTTAACTTTTCACAAGCACAATGTACTGACTTATTTATATCAGAATATGTGGAAGGCTGGTCAAATAACAAGGCCTTAGAAATATATAACCCAACAGATCTTCCTATTGACTTGTCCTCTTATATCGTATCGAGATATACCAACGGAGCTACTCAGGCAAGTACTCCTCTACAACTTGAGGGGATTATTGAACCTTATTCAACTTTTGTAATAGGTTTAGATAAAAGAGATCCTGAAGGAACAGGCTATGATGCTCCTGTCTGGGATGGATATTACACCTACACTGACAGTGTTACAAATGAAGAAGTAACAATATATGATGCTGATACTGACTTGCAAAGTAAAATTGATTTTTGGGGAAATGGTACGTACTACGGCGGTACGGATCCTGATTCAGCAGCCATGTATCCAATGACAATGTTCTTTAATGGGAATGATGCAATTACATTAGAAATGATCGGAGGAGGAGTAGTTGACTTAATTGGAAAAGTTGGTGATGACCCAGGAGCAGGATGGACTGATGCAAATGGAGCAATATGGACTAAAGATCATACTTTAGTGAGGATAGAGACTGTAACAGAGGGAGTTAACTCGAATCCTACAATTTTTGACCCTACTCTACAATGGGATTCACTGCCTGTCAATACTTTTGCTAATTTAGGTTCTCATGACTGTATGTGTAATCTTGCATCTCAATTGGAGGAAATCGATACTGGATTTTTAATTTATCCTAACCCGACATCAAGCAATTCCTTGTCCATTAAAAACACTTTAAATATTTCTGACGTAAAAGTATTTAATCCACAAGGGAAAATAATTCTTCATAAATCTGAACATTATCATAATCAAATGGAAATTAATCTGCCTGATGTTAGTGGACTTTATATAATAACACTTACAGATGCAAATGGAACCAGATCTAAATCAATTGTTTTGGAATAAATGTTAAAGAAATTATTTTTTTATTGCACTGTAATTTATAGTGGTTTGGCTTTTTGTCAAACCACTAATTTAAATCCTATTGTCAACTTATTTGAAGAAGATTGTTCTAAATTACCTATTGAGAAAAAAACCAAATATCGAAATGCTTCTATTGAAGCAATGATAAATACGTATTCTTTAGATAGTACTTTCACTAAAAAAACTAATAGAGACTTAACAATCTTTCGTCAAGCTTATGGGGATAAAGCAACTGATATTTTAACATGTATTCTTATAATATATCATAATCAATCTGCTAATAAAAATACCCCAATTATTCCTAGTAAAATAATTGAAGAATTTAGAAAAAATTATACCGATTTTTTTAATAATGATATTAGTACAAATTGGACTATCAAAACCAACAATTCTTTTAATCCAGATACTCTTTTAGAAGATTTTACAACTTCATCGAAAAAATTTCAAGATATAAATAACAATCAAAATACTAACTCTATTAAAAAATTTACATCAAACAAAAATAATTTAATTTCAGGAAGTATTTTAGATAATAAAACAGGGGAAACTTTAATTGGTGCTAATATAGTTCTAATTAGAAAAGATAATTCTAATAACCTGCAAGGTACGACATCCAATATTGACGGAGAATTTAAATTTCAAAATATTGAAAGTGGAGAATACACATTAACTGTCTCGTATATTGGCTATAAATCAAAAAGTATTTCTATTAATTACGAAGCAGATAAGCCAATTGGATTCATAATTAAATTAAATGATGATTCGGTGTTAGATGTTGTAAAAGTTATAGGAGATCAAGCAGAGTTTAGAAAAACACCTGTATCTCTTAGTAATGTTAAATTAGAGAAAATCGAACGAGAATTAGCTGGTCAAGAAATCCCAATGTTATTAAATTCAACACCTGGCGTATATGCTACACAACAAGGGGGCGGAGATGGAGATGTAAGGATTAATATTCGTGGTTTTAATCAAAGAAATGTAGCTGTAATGATAGACGGAGTTCCTATGAATGACATGGAAAACGGATGGGTATATTGGTCAAATTGGTTTGGCCTAGATGCATTAACAAGAACTATTCAAGTTCAAAGAGGCTTGGGGGCTTCAAAACTTGCACTTCCCTCTGTTGGAGGAACCATTAATATCCTCACAAAAGGAGTGGACTCAAAAGAAGGAGGACTAATAAAACAAGAGCTTGGGAGTGGAAATTACCTTAGAACATCTTTTGCATATACCACTAAAAATTTTAAAATCGGAAAATTTAATTTAGCTGGTTCATTTAAACAATCCGATGGAATCGTAGAACAAACTGGTTCTCAGGGTTTCTTCTATTACTTAAAGTGGCAGAAACAACTTAATAATCATCTTTTTTCACTATCAGCATTTGGAGCTCCACAACAACATGATCAAAGAAAATATCAAACAGGAATGGCTGTATATGATAAAGAATTTGCTCATGCATTAGGTGTAGATACAGGCTCCGTTGAAGGTGGATACGGATTAAATTACAACCCCAATTGGGGAGAATACAATGACTACGAAGTAATTTATAATAATGGAATCCCTACTGATACTATTTGGGGGGATAATAATACTGTCAATCGATTTAAGAACTATTACCATAAACCTAATTTTAATTTTCAACATTTATGGAAAATAAATAACAAAAGCTCATTAACCAACGTTATATATTATTCTCTAGGTCAAGGGGGAGGTACTGGCTTTCAAGGTGGACAACTAACCTACACAGATGAAAACCAAATTGATTTTCAAACAATTTTTGATGCAAATAGTGGAAATAGCTGGAATTCTTTTGTTAACCCAGGTGGGCCGTCAATCGATTTGGCTTATAGTGAAACTGAAAAAAAATCTACGAGCATATTATACTCCTCGATTAACAATCATTTTTGGACAGGATTATTATCTACATTTAGCCATCAATTAAATGAAAATTTAGATTTAGCTTCAGGAATAGATTTACGATCATACCGTGGAGAACATTATCGAGAAGTTTATGACTTATTGGGTGGTGACTATTATGCAGGTGTTTTAGGCTCGGATGGTAAAAATTGTGTCGGTGAAAGCTCACAAAATTTAATGCTTCGAGAGGGAGATAAAATGTATTATCACAATGATGGAATTGTTAAATGGCTTGGTGGCTTTGGACAATTGGAATATAATTATGGTAGTATTTCTACTTTTATCAACCTCACAGGATCAAAAACCATGTATAAAAGAGTTGATTATTTTAAAAAACAAGATCTTGTTTTATCAGATACTGTATTAGTACAGACAATAGGGATTAATGATACTATAAATTACAACGGTCAAAACTATACTATCGAGTCCAATGAAGCCCGCTTTACAGAGACTGAGTGGCAAACATTTCCTGGCTTTACAATCAAAACAGGAGCGAATTGGAATATAGATGAGTATAATAATGTATTTATTAATACTGGTATCTTATCAAAAGCACCTAGGTTTAGTAATGTATTTAATTATGACAATGAAGTATATTATAATATTGAAAATGAAATCGTAAAGGCAATAGAAGTAGGTTATGGTTATCGTTCTCAAAACTTTTCAATTAACCTAAATGCCTATAATACAATTTGGGAAAATAAGCCACAAGCTGGAACAACTGTGATAGACGGGGGAGAAACCGTTTCGTATAACATCAACGGAATCAATGCTCTTCATCAAGGATTAGAACTTGATTTTGCGTGGAAATTATCAAAAAATATCAAATTTGAATTCCTTAGTTCTGTTGGTAATTGGAGATGGAATTCTGGTGATACAGTTAACTTTTATTTGGATCAAGAACTTGTGCAAAGTGATTATTTTGATGCACGAGGTATATATGTTGGAGATTCTCCACAGACTCAAATAGGATCAAGTATTAGTTATAACTTTCGCTTAGATAAAAATAACTCTGGATATATACAACTAAAGGGGATGTATTTTGACCGTTTCTTTTCTGATTATGATCCATTTACGCTAAATGAAGAAAAAGAAGTCTGGCAAATACCTAGTTATAGTTTATTTAGTCTCCATGTGGGAAATACACGTTATTTCAGAAATAGCAGTCTCAAGTTTAAATTTAATATCTTAAATTTACTCAACACAACATATATAAGTGATGCAGAAAATAATTCCAGCTATGTTGAAGACACACCAATGAACTCTGATGCTGCTTCAGCGTCGACATTTTTTGGATTAGGTAGAAAGTTAATTGCATCTATTGAATATAAATTTTAAAATTATGAATAAGTACATTTTATCTATATGTTTATTGATTAGTTTGGTTTCATTTAGTCAACCTAATGACTATTATGCATCATGTGCAGGCTTAAGTGGTACAGAGTTAAAAGCCGAATTACATAATATCATTAGAAATCATACTTCATTTTCCTATACAACAACTAAAAGTATACTAAGAGCTGCTGATGAAGACCCAAATAACCCATCAAATATAATACTAGCATATAGTGGAAATTCCATTGATAAATTTGATTTTTCCTCAAACTTTGAACCTGACTTCTGGAATAGAGAGCACGTTTGGCCTAAATCTCATGGAGATTTTGATGCTGGTGATCCATTCGAAGTACCATTGTATACTGATGCTCATAATTTAAAGCCTGTTGATGCTAGTATGAATACTACAAGAGGCGAAAAAGATTTTAATAATGGAGGCCAAATTGTTTTAAATGGAACTGTTGAAACAGATTGCTTAGATACTAACTCGACATTTGAACCAAGAGACGAAGTTAAGGGAGATATTGCCCGTATTATACTATATATGGACGTTCGATATGAGGGGAATGGACTAGGTGCTAACGAACCAAATCTAGTACCAGTAGATGGATTAACAACATATCCAAATCCTCAAATAGGTGTTTTATCTACATTATTACAATGGCATGAACAAGATCCGCCTGATGCATTTGAAAGAAAGAGAAATGATGTCATATATGACTGGCAAGGAAATCGAAATCCATTCATTGATTATCCTGAATTTGTCAATTATATTTATTCTGAAGAACCAACTATAAATTCAATTCAAATTGAAAATGTTCAAACTCCGAATCCAATAAGTGGAGGTGAGATATTTACTATTACAGCAAATGTGATAAGTTCGATAAATTGCCCTGTAACAGATGCAATACTAAATTACGGTAATAGTTGGTATGACCAGTCTAATAGTATTGTCATGACTATTAATGAAGATGGTGAATACGAAGCAGAAATTCCTGCACAAATTTATAACTCTATGTTTTGTTATTCTATCACAGCTACAATCTGTGATGAAGCCTCTCAAAGCTTTTTTGGTTCAGAGATAATTCCTCCATTACCATTTGAAGGAATCATAACTCCTATTAGTGAAATTCAAGGACAATCCGAATTTTCTCCATTTGAAGGGCAATCTGTAAATACAACCGGTATTGTAACAGGTGCTTTTGCAAATAGCTTTTATATACAAGATGGTGCAACGCCTTGGTCTGGTATATATATTTATAGCGGAGGTGCACTGCCATCAATGGGAGATAGTGTAATTGTATCGGGCGAGATAAGTGAATTTTGTTGGGATGGTAGCCCCTGCAACTGTAGTGCTTGTGGAGGCGCAGGAGTAACAGAATTTTATCAGCCCGAAGACATATACATTATTAGCAATAACAACCCTTTACCTGAGCCATTATTAGTAACTAGTGGAACTGCTTTATCTGAAGAATATGAGGGAGTATTAATTAGAATGGAAAATGTCGAATGTGTATCATTACCTGGAGGATTTGGAGTTTGGGAAGTTAATGACGGGAGTGGAAGTTGTGGTATTCATAATACCCCAGACGGCTATGAATTTGACCCAGTAATTGGAGACACATATAATATAACTGGGATAGTTACATCTACCTTTAATGATTGGAAAGTAGACTTAAGAATTCCCTCTGATGTAGAAAGTGGACCTGATGAAAATGCGCCATTTATATCAACCCATAGTTGTTTTCAAGTAGGTAATAATTATTATGTATATATATACTTTAATGAACCTATTGATCCCAATTATATCTACTCTGATAATTTTTTCATCACAAATGCAACTATAACAGATATTACAACTGACATGTTTGATCCCACAAAAATTACTTTAACATTAGATAATATTGTCTCTTCTAATATTGGTTTAATAATTACAGAAGTAGGAGACCTTTTGGGCAATATCGGTTCTAACCTAACCTATTCCATTGATTGCGATTTTCAAACTAGTTTAATGAATTGGGAAAAAGAAAATTCCTTTTTTCCAAATCCAAGTGAAGGAACTATTCACATTAATTTAATTGAAAAATCTAACGTAGTTAATATATATAATTGCTTTGGACAAATAGTCTACAATACTGTATTAAATGCTGGACAAAATAAAATTGATCTTAAAAAATCTGGACTTTATTATATGGAGGTCAATGGTGGATCCAAAGAACCTCTATTAATTATAAACTAGCAAATTGCATTAATATACCGCACAGCCAAGCCGCATATGTGCCTAATGCATAGCCTAAGACTGCCAATAATACTCCCACTGGTGCTAGTGATGGATGAAAAGCAGAAGCCACTATAGGAGCAGATGCTGCCCCCCCTACATTAGCTTGACTTCCAACAGCCACAAAAAAGAATGGAGCTCTTATAATTTTAGCAACAATTAATAATAAAATTACATGAATTAACATCCATATTAATCCGAGCAAAAAAATACCAGGAGCATCCAAAATTGCTAATGCATTCATCTTCATTCCTATAGTAGCAACTAAAACATATAGGAAAAGAGAACCTATTTTACTTGCTCCTGCTCCCTCGTAGCTTTTAGCTCTTGTGAAGCTTAATCCTACTCCAACAGCAGTTGCTACAACTACAAGCC
>MDTB01218468.1_pt1 | contig 12331 bp, 6 predicted proteins | sample 811161 | NCBI WGS metagenome assembly MDTB01 (sample SAMN05326650, study PRJNA326480) | marine metagenome | isolation source: seawater | place: Mediterranean Sea | collected 2009 | reverse complement strand
TTCAGCTACATTATGTGGCACTTGCTCATAATGATCAAAGGTCATTGTGTAACTAGCTCTACCCTGGCTCATAGAGCGTAAGTTGTTTACATAACCAAACATATTAGCCAAAGGCACCATACCATTTACTACATGATTGACACCTCTTTGCTCCATACCAGAAACCTGACCTCTTCTTGAGTTTAGATCTCCAATAACATCACCCATATATTCTTCGGGCGTAACCACTTCAACCTTCATCATAGGCTCTAATAGAACTGCCTTTGCTTTGGGCATTGCTTCTCTAAATGCTGCTCTTGCAGCTATTTCAAAAGCCATCACACTTGAATCAACATCATGATAAGCTCCATCAACTAAAATACATTTAAAATCTATAACAGGAAAACCTGCTAAATAACCAGATTCAGTTGAATGTTTTATACCTTTTTCAACTCCAGGTATATACTCTTTGGGAACCCTTCCACCAACAATCTTACTTTCAAAAACTATACCTTTTCCCTTCTCTAGAGGTTCGAAATCAAGTATAATCTTTGCAAATTGACCAGCTCCACCAGATTGTTTTTTGTGAGTATAGTCTACTGTAGTTGACTGTGTTATTGTTTCCCTGTAAGCAACTTGAGGCGCACCAACAGTGGCGTCAACCTTAAATTCTCTTTGCATCCTGTCAACTAAAATTTCTAAATGCAGCTCTCCCATACCCTTCATGACTGTCTGTCCTGACTCATGATCAGTACTAACTTTAAATGATGGATCTTCAGCAGCTAACCTTTGAAGTGCTATACCCATCTTTTCTTGATCTGCTTTTGTTTTAGGTTCAACTGCAACTTCAATAACTGGATCAGGAAATTCCATTCTTTCAAGTATAACAGGGCTTTCAGGGTTACACAGTGTATCTCCAGTTGTTGTATCTTTGAGACCAGCTACCGCAATTATATCACCAGCATATGCTTCTTTCACATCTTCACGAGAATTTGAGTGCATTTGAAGCATTCTTCCAAATCTCTCTCTTTTATCTTTTACAGAATTTAAAACAGAAGAACCTGCCTCAATTTTTCCGGAATAAACTCGCATAAACGTCAAACTACCAACAAACGGATCATTCATTATTTTAAAAGCTAAGGCAGAAAAAGGTTCTGAATCAGAGCTTTTTCTTATAATACTTTCTTCTTCATTTCTATATTTTACACCCTTTATTGCAGGAACATCCAAAGGGGAGGGTAAATAATCTATTACTGCATCTAACATTGGTTGAACACCTTTGTTTTTAAAAGAACTACCACAAAGTATTGGTACAAATTTAGATGCAATTGTACCTAATCTTATCAATTCTTTAATTTTTTTTGTATTCGGAGCTTCTCCATCTAAATATTTTTCCATAACATCGTCATCTAATTCTACTACTGTTTCAAGTAACATTTCTCGATACTTCTCTGCTTCTTCTTTGTGTTCATCAGAAATATCGTGATAATTAAACTTTGCTCCAAGTGATTCATCTTCCCAAACTATTGCTCGCATTTCCACTAGGTCAATAACTCCTTTAAAATCAGCTTCTGAGCCAATAGGTAATTGGAGAACTAATGATGTAGCCCCTAATCTATCCTTTATCATATCAACACATCTAAAAAAGTTTGCTCCCGTTCTATCCATTTTATTAATAAAACACATTCTCGGAACACCATATTTATCAGCTTGTCTCCAAACTGTTTCTGACTGCGGTTCTACACCAGCAACAGAATCAAAAACACATACTGAACCATCTAAAACTCTCAAAGATCTTTCAACTTCAATCGTAAAATCAACATGACCAGGTGTATCTATAATATTAATTCTCTTATCGTTCCAAAAACAAGTAGTAGCTGCAGATGTGATGGTTATTCCTCTTTCTTGTTCTTGCTCCATCCAATCCATAACTGCAGCACCATCATGAACTTCACCAATTTTATGAGAAACACCAGTATAGTATAGAATACGTTCAGTTGTTGTAGTTTTCCCAGCATCAATGTGCGCCATTATTCCAATATTTCGATAATTACTAAGTTCTGTTTGTCTTGTCATTTTACTACCATCTGTAATGAGCAAAAGCTCTATTAGCCTCTGCCATTTTATGAGTATCTTCTCTTTTTTTTACTGAATTACCTTTATTCTCATGGGCATCAAGAATCTCTGAAGACAATCTGTCAACTATAGTTTTTTCACTTCTTTGTCTTGATGCATTAACAATCCATCTTATCGCAAGCGCTTGAGCTCTCTCAGACCTAACTTCTACTGGAACTTGATATGTAGCACCACCCACCCTTCTTGATCTTACTTCAATTCCAGGTTTTACATTATTAAGAGCCTGTAAAAAGATATCAATTGGTTCTTTATTTTTAATTACCGCGCTGGCCTTATCTAATGCTTTGTATACTATTTTTTCAGACAAAGACTTCTTACCGTCTAACATCATAATATTGATAAACTTTGACAAAACCAAATCATGAAACTTAGGATCTGGATAGATGTTTCTTTTTTCAGCAGCTCTTCTTCTAGACATTTATATCACTTAGGTTTTTTTGTTCCATACTTTGACCTTCTTTGCTTTCTATCTTTTACACCCTCAGTATCAAGAATACCTCTTAAAACATGGTATCTAACCCCAGGCAAATCTTTAACACGACCGCCTCTAATAAGTACTACTGAGTGTTCTTGAATATTATGGCCTTCTCCTGGAATATAACTAGTTACTTCAAAACCATTTGTGAGCTTAACCCTAGCCACTTTCCTTAAAGCAGAGTTTGGCTTCTTGGGCGTTGTAGTGTAAACCCTAGTACATACACCTCTTTTTTGAGGTGATGCTTCCAAAGCAGGAACTTTATTTCTTTTAAGTTGCTTTGCTCTAGGAGAGCGAATCAACTGGTTAATAGTAGGCATTAAAAATATCCCAAAGTTGTTGTTTAATAAGAAATTGTGTTTGGCTAAAGCCACGACCAATTATGCGTTGGAAATTAACATATCTTTTAAATCAGTCAACAAAAGAATATTTTAATTTAAACTATGAAGTCAACTTAACCTCCTTATCTTCATTTTCATCTTTCAAATCTTCTGATACCTTAAGAAGTTCCTTATCTTTTTTTGCCGCTTCAAGCTTAGCTTGAGCTAAATAAGAACCTGTTCCACAAGGAACTAATCTTCCTACTATAACGTTTTCTTTTAAACCCACTAAACTATCTATTTTCCCAGAAACCGATGCTTCGGTTAAAACACGAGTAGTTTCTTGAAAAGAAGCTGCAGAGATAAAACTATCAGTTTGTAAAGAAGCCTTAGTTATTCCTAATAAAATTGGATGAGCCTTAGCTTCTTTTAAACCTTCTTTTTTAGCATTTGCATTGACATCACTAAACTCTTTTTTACTTACCTGTTCTCCAACAAGTAAAGTTGTCTCTCCTGAATTTGTAATTTCTACTTTTTGCATCATTTGCCTGACAATCACTTCAATATGTTTATCATTTATCTTTACACCCTGAAGTCTATATACATCTTGGACTTCTTTTGTCATATATGACGATAAAGCTTCAACTCCTTTGATTCTTAATATGTCATGTGGCACTGAACTTCCATCAACTAATATATCTCCAACTTCGACATAATCTCCTTCCTGAACAGATAAATGCTTAGACTTTGAAATAACATATTCAACGGGCTCTAAATTTGAATCATCAGACTTTATTGATATCTTTCTTTTCATTTTATAATCTTTACCAAATTCAATTTTACCAGAAATTTCAGCAATAATTGCATGATCCTTTGGTTTTCTTGCTTCAAAAAGCTCAGCAACTCTCGGAAGTCCTCCAGTAATATCCTTAGTTTTTGAAGATTCTTTAGGAACTCGTGCAATAAAGTCACCTGGCTTAACTTTTTGCTCAGATGAAACACCTAAAATTGCATCCACAGGTAATTCATAGCTTGCAGAGCTTCCATTTTCTAAAGTTAAAACTTTTCCACTCTTGAGTTTATCGTGAATTTCTATCCTTGGATTTAAAGCTTGATTTTTAGCCTGCTGTTTCCAATCAACAACCATTTTGCTTGACAATCCAGTTGATTCGTCAATCACTTCTCGGGTAGATACTCCCTCTTCAAGATCTTTAAATATAACAAAACCATTTATTTGTGAAATAATTGGTGTAGTAAATGGATCCCATTCAGCTAAAAGATCTCCTTTGTTAATTTCTTGATTTTCTTTCACATTTACCTTTGAACCGGAAGGTAGTCTATGTCTTGCTTTTTCCTTATCTCCTTGAAATATACATAATTGAGAACTTCTAGACAAGTTTATTGTATTACCATTACTATCAACAGAAGCTTGAACATTTACAAATTTTACAACTCCACTAACATTTGATTCAATACTTGAAATTTCAGAACCTTTTTGCGCAGCACCTCCTATGTGGAATGTTCTCATAGTTAATTGTGTTCCTGGCTCTCCAATTGATTGTGCTGCAATTACACCAACAGCCTCACCTATATTAACTGGACTACCTCTAGCTAAATCTCTACCATAACATTTTACACAAACACCAAAATTAGCCTCACAGGTTAAAACCGAACGAATTTTAACCTCTTCAATATTACTAGACTCTATTAGAGGCAAATGTTCTTCTGAAACAATTTGTCCTCTGCTTACAAATACTTTTTTTGACTTCGGATCTATGAGATCCTCAGCTAAAGTTCTTCCTAAAATTTTTTCAGAAAGATTCTCTATAACTTCTCCACCTTCTACCAGGGCTCTAACTGTAGTATAGTTTTCAGTATAACAATCATCAATTGTAATTATACAGTCCTGAGCTACGTCTACTAACCTTCTTGTTAAATAACCCGAATTTGCGGTTTTAAGCGCTGTATCAGCAAGACCTTTTCTTGCTCCATGAGTTGAATTAAAATATTCAAGGACAGTAAGACCTTCTTTAAAGTTTGAAATTATAGGATTTTCAATAATTTCTCCAGAAGGCTTAGCCATTAAACCTCTCATTCCTGATAATTGTTTTAACTGAGCCGCTGAACCCCTTGCGCCAGAATCTGCCATCATGTAAACAGAATTAATATCACTAATATTATCGGTTTGCTTAGGAAGAATTTTTTTCATCATTTCATCAGCTACATCATCTGAACACTTTGCCCACGCATCAACAACTTTGTTATATTTTTCTCCTTTTGTAATTAATCCTTCAGAATACTGTTTTTCATAATTTTTCACTTTCTTCTCAGTAGTATCAAGTAAATTAATTTTATTTTCAGGAATAACTAAATCATCCTTACCAAAAGAAATACCTGCCTTGCAAGCTTCTTTAAAACCTAAATCCATTAATTTATCAGCGAAAATTACTGTTTTCTTTTGGCCACAATGTCTATAGACCAAATCAATAGCATTACTAATTTCTTTTTTTGTTAGAATTTTATTAATAATTCCAAAACTAACTTTTGGATGCTTTGGTAAAATCTCACTTAATAACATTCTACCAGGAGTAGTATCAACTGTAACTGTAATAGGTTGATAATTTTCATCAACAGTTTCAAAGCGTGCTTTAATTTTTGTTTGAAGTGTTACAAACTTATTTTCTAATGCAATTTGTATTTCACCAATATTAGCAAACCTCATCCCTTCTCCAACTGCACCTTCAGTCATAAGACTTAAGTAGTACAATCCAAGAATCATATCTTGTGAAGGAACAATAATTGGTTTACCGTTAGCTGGAGACAAAATATTATTTGTAGACATCATTAAAACTCTGGCTTCTAACTGAGCTTCAAGTGAAAGAGGAACATGAACAGCCATTTGATCTCCATCAAAATCAGCATTAAAAGCTGTACAAACTAATGGATGTAGTTGAATGGCCTTTCCTTCAATTAAAATTGGTTCAAAGGCTTGAATTCCAAGTCTATGTAAAGTTGGAGCTCTATTTAATAATACAGGATGTTCTCTTATAACTTCGGCTAAAATATCCCATACTTCTGGTCTTTCTTTTTCAACCATTTTTTTTGCAGCTTTAATCGTAGTTGCAAGGTTGTATTTTTCTAATTTAGAATAAATAAATGGTTTAAAAAGCTCTATAGCCATTTTTTTTGGAATTCCACACTGATGTAACTTCAACTCTGGACCAACAACAATTACAGATCTTCCTGAATAATCTACTCTTTTACCCAGAAGATTTTGTCTAAATCTCCCCTGTTTCCCTTTGAGCATATCAGATAATGATTTTAATGGTCTTTTATTAGTACCAGTGATTACCCTGCCCCTTCTTCCATTATCAAAAAGAGCATCAGCTGCCTCCTGTAACATTCTTTTTTCATTCCTAATAATAATTTCAGGAGCTTTAAGAGTTAGTAATCTTTGTAATCTATTATTTCTATTAATAACTCTCCTATACAGATCATTTAGATCTGAAGTTGCAAATCTTCCTCCATCAAGAGGTACTAAAGGCCTTAACTCTGGAGGAATAACTGGAATGACGTTTAAAATCATCCATTCAGGTTTTAATTTAGAGCTTATAAAAGCATCAATTAGCTTTAATCTTTTTACAAGTTTCTTTTTTTTAGTTTCAGAATTAGTATTTTTAAGCTCTTCTCTAACAACAATTTTTTCTTCTTCTAAGTTTACCTCTGAAAGTAATTTTTGAATAGCTTCAGCGCCAATCATACTCTCAAATTCATCTCCGAATTCATTTTTTAAGTCATTATTTTCTTCTTCGCTAATCACTTGGAATTTTTTTAATGATTTTACCATTCCTGGCTCAGTAACTATAAAACTTTCAAAATATAAAACTCTCTCCAAATCTTTTAAAGTCAAATCAAGCAACAAACCAATTCTACTTGGCAGGGATTTTAAGAACCATATATGTGCTACAGGAGCTGCTAGCGGTATATGCCCCATTCTTTCTCTTCTAACTTTTGTAACAGTTACTTCAACTCCACATTTTTCACAAATTATACCTTTAAATTTCATTCTTTTGTATTTTCCACAAATACATTCATAATCTTTTATTGGACCAAAAATTCTAGCACAAAATAAACCGCTTCTTTCTGGTTTAAATGTTCTGTAATTTATAGTTTCTGGTTTTTTTATCTCACCATGAGACCAAGAAATCATATCTTCAGGACTTGCAATGGAGATTTTAATATAATCAAAATTAGTAAAATTTGGTTTTTCAATTAACTTCATTAAATCACTCATAAAAAATCTCCCATTAAATATTTTGTTCTAAAAGTTCTATATTTAAACCTAATGATTTTAGTTCCATAATAAGAACATTAAATGATTCTGGAATTCCAGATTCAATATTATCATCACCTCTAACAATAGTTTCATAAGCCTTAGTTCTACCTGAAACATCGTCGGATTTAACCGTCAACATTTCCTGAAGAGTATAAGATGCACCATAAGCCTCAAGAGCCCAAACTTCCATTTCACCAAATCTTTGGCCTCCAAATTGTGCTTTACCACCCAATGGCTGTTGAGTTACCAAGCTATATGGTCCAATCGACCTTGCGTGAATTTTATCATCTACAAGATGATGAAGCTTAAGCATATAAATTTCACCAACTGTAATTGGTCTATCAAAATAATTACCTGTTCTTCCATCAATCAATTTTTTTTGACCGCTTGTATCAGAACCGGCAAAATTGAAATATTGGTTTAAATCACTTTCTTTTGCACCATCGAATACAGGAGTTGCAAATGGAACACCATTTTTTAAATTTTGGGCATGTTGAATTAAATTAGTATCATCAAGTTTAGAAAACCTAATTTGAAAAACTTCTTCTCCGTAAACTTCTTTGAAGAATTTTTTTAAACTACTAATTTCTTTTTTGTTCTCTAATGCTAATTCTGCTAGATTAGAAAATTTTTTTCCTAAATCAACAGCTGCAGCACCTAAATGAGTTTCAAGTATTTGGCCAACATTCATTCTTGAAGGGACACCTAAAGGATTTAACACAATATCAACTGGCGTTCCATCTTCCATATAAGGCATATCCTCAACAGGAATAATTCTAGATATAACTCCTTTGTTTCCATGTCTTCCTGCCATTTTATCTCCCGGAGCCAACTGTCTTTTTACAGCCACAAAAACCTTGATTAACTTCATTACACCAGGAAGTAAATCATCACCTGACTGAACCTTATCAACTTTATCTTGAAAGTTACTCTGAAGAAGTTCTAAACTCTCATCAAATGCTTCACAAAGAGATTCTATTTTTGTCATAACCTTATCATCTTTAACAGTAATGATTCTTAATTTTGATAGGGCTAAATTTTCAACAGCCTCTGGTTTAATTGATTTATTTTTTGCAAGACCCTCTATGCCAGTCAGATGAATTTGGTTATTTAAAAAATCCATTAAACTTGTTTTAAAGCTTGACTCTAGAATAAATTTTTCATCTTCTTTATCTTTATGTAATTGTTCAATTTGTGATCTTTCATTAGATAATGCTCTTTCATCTTTATCAATTCCTCTTCGCGAAAAAACCCTAACTTCTACAACAGTTCCTGAAACACCAGGGGGTAATCTTAATGAAGTATCTTTGACATCTGCTGCTTTCTCACCAAAAATTGCTCTTAATAATTTTTCTTCAGGAGTCATGGGAGACTCACCTTTAGGTGTAACTTTTCCGACCAAAATATCTCCTGGTGTAACCTTAGCTCCAATATGAACAATACCGGCCTCATCTAAACTTGTTAAAGCCTCATCTCCAACATTTGGTATATCTCTAGTAATATCCTCCTGACCAAGTTTTGTGTCTCTTGCTAAAACTTCAAATTCTTCTATGTGAACAGAGGTAAAAACATCATCAACGACTAATTTTTCGGAGATTAAAATTGAATCTTCATAGTTGTAACCATTCCAAGGCATGAAAGCCACAGTCACATTCTTTCCTAGAGCAAGCTCTCCAATTTTAGAAGCAGGTCCATCAGCTATAATATCATTTTTAGAAACATAATCACCAGCATTCACTAAAGGCTTTTGATTTATACAAGTATTTTGATTGGACCTTTGAAATTTACTTAAACGATAAATATCAACACCTGTGTCTCTGTCAACTTTTTCGTCAGCTCTAATAACAATTCTTGAAGAATCAACTTGATCTACATAACCACTTCTTTTTGCAACCACGACTACGCCTGAATCACGTGCAACAACGCTTTCCATCCCAGTACCTACAAATGGTGCTTCTGATTTTAAAAGTGGAACTGCCTGTCTCATCATGTTAGAGCCCATTAATGCCCTATTAGCATCATCATTTTCTAAAAAGGGTATTAGCGCTGCAGCTACTGAAACTAGCTGCTTTGGAGAAACATCAATTAAATCAATTTTTTTTGGATCTAATAAAAAGAAGTCTCCATCTTTTCTACAGGAAACTAAATCTCTTTCAAATGAACCATCAGATTTTAAAGGTTCATTAGCTTGAGCAATTGTCATACTCTCTTCTTCCATGGCAGATAAATAAATAACTTCATTTGTTACTTTGCCATTGATTATCTTTCTGTAAGGAGTTTCAATAAAACCATAGTTATTTACTTTCGAGTATGTTGCTAGTGAATTTATCAAACCAATATTCGGTCCTTCAGGAGTTTCAATGGGACAGATTCTTCCATAGTGCGTTGGATGAACATCTCTTACCTCAAAACCAGCTCTTTCTCTTGAAAGTCCCCCAGGACCAAGCGCAGATAATCTTCTTTTATGAGTAATTTCAGAGAGAGGATTAGTTTGATCCATAAATTGAGACAATTGACTTTGACCAAAAAATTCTCTTATAGATGCTGAAGCAGGCTTTGGATTCACCAAATCATTTGGCATAACTATTTCGATCTCAGAATTACTCATTCTTTCTTTGATCGCTCTTTCCATTCTTATAACACCTAAGGTGTATTGATTTTCAAGAAGCTCTCCTACTGATCTAACTCTTCTATTTCCAAGATGATCTATATCATCAACTTCCCCAATTCCATCTTTAAGTTCAGCTAAATATTTAACTATTTTTAAAATATCATTATTTTCCAAAACTCTTTGACTTAAATCACTTTCAAGCCCTAGTCTAGAGTTAATTTTTAAACGTCCAACTGGTGATAAATCATATCTTTCTTTATCAAAGAAAAGACTTCTAAATAATTTATCGGCAGATTCTTCAGTCGGAGGTTCACCTGGTCGCATTATTTTATAAATTTCAAATAATGCATCCACTCTATTTTTATTTTTGTCGGCAAAAAAAGTATCCCTTATATAAGAACCTTGTTTGTTGTTGTTGATATCTAATAAATTAATTTCATCAATTTTTTTCTCAGATAAATGATTCAAAATTTCTTCGTTAATTTCATCACCTGCTTCAAAAAATATTATTCCATTATTCTGATCAAAAATATCTTCTGCTAAAAATTTTCCTTTCAGATTTTCCTCACTAATAAATAAATTAAGAACTTTTGATTGTTCCACTTTCTTAGCTGCTGCAATATTAAATTTTTGTCCAGATTCAAAAATCACTTTTCCTGTTTTTGAATCAATTAAATCGTAATCTAACTTAGATCCCAGATAATCTTCTTTGACATAGAGAAATTCCCAACCATTTTTGACTCTTTTAAAAGATTTCTTCTTATAAAAAAAAGAAAAAATTTCTTGGTGTGTCATTCCCGTTATTTTTGAATAATCAGGCTCATTCTCTCCACATTTTTTTCTATATTCGGCTGATTTTTCATTATCTAATGCAAGAAGCAACGACGATGCTAAGAGTTTTCTTCTTTTATCAATTCTCACATACATTAAATCTTTTGCATCGAACTCAAAATCAATCCATGAACCATTATAAGGTATCAATCGTGAAGCAAATAAAAACTTTCCAGTTGAGTGACTTTTACCTTTATCATGATCAAAGAAAACACCAGGAGATCTATGCATTTGAGAGACTACTACTCTAGTGGTACCATTAAATATAAAAGTACCTTTATTTGTCATTAAAGGCATATCTCCTAAATATACTTCTTGCTCTTTAATATCTTTTATTGATCTAGCACCACTTTCTTCATCTATTTCCCATACAATTAATCTAAGTGTTGCCTTGAGAAGAGAGGCATATGTGCCTCCTCTTTGCAAACATTCTTCTACATCATATTTTGGATTCTCTAATTCATACTTTACAAATTGAAGTTCAGCCTTTCCTGAAAAATCTTTTATAGGAAAAACTTTATTAAAAACTGCCTGAAGACCAATATCCTCACGATTTTCAGGCTTAATATTCTTTTGTAAGAACAGTTCATAAGAATTTTTTTGAATTTCAAGAAGATTTGGCATTTCCAATAATTCAGGAATTTTACCAAAACTCTTCCTTACGTTATGTTTTAGTGAAAAAGAACGTTTCATTTAGCTATATCTTTTTAAGGTTAAGGTTATTTGAGTTCGACAGTTGCTCCGGCCTCTTCAAGTTGTTTTTTAAACTTATCTGCTTCATCTTTAGCTACTCCTTCTTTTACATTTTTTGGAGCAGCCTCAACAAGATCCTTAGCTTCTTTCAAACCAAGTCCTGTAATAGTTCTTACCTCTTTAATAACATTAATTTTCTTATCTCCTGCTGATGCTAGGACAATGGTAAATTCTGTTTTTTCTTCTGCTGGAGCATCACCTCCAGCAGCTCCTGCAGGTGCAGCAACGGCAACTGGTGCTGAAGCAGAAACTCCCCATTTTTCTTCTAAAAGTTTAGAAAGCTCAGAAGCTTCTAAAACCGTAAGACTAGATAAATCTTCAATAATCTTTTCTAAATTAGCCATAATTTACTCCTTATCAATATTGTTTAATTATTTTTTTTGGCATTAAGTAATCTAACTATTTTTGAAGATGGTTCATTAAGTATATTAACAATTCCAGACATTGGGGCCTTTAAAAGACCAATAATTTTTGCTCTTAAAGATTCCATTGAAGGAAGCGAGGCAAGTTGCTTTATCTCATCTAAACTTAGGGGTTTTTTCCCCATCGCTGCAGCAATTATTTTTAACTTTTCATTTTCTTTAGAAAAATCGTAAATAACCTTAGCCGCTGAGACGGGGTCATCTGAAATTGTAATCGCAGTTGGACCAGCAAAATAATTTTCCAACATTTCATAATTAGTATCTTTTAAAGCTCTTTTAGCAAGACTATTTTTTGCAACTTTAAATAAAGCCTTTTTATCTTTTACCTGCTCCCTTAAATTAGAAATCTCGGAAACTGATAAGCCTTTGTAATGAGCTATTAAAACAAAATTAGTTTTGTTTAATAAAGAACCAAAGTTAGTTACAAATTCTTGTTTCTCAGCACGATTCACTTAATTATTCCTTCTT
>MDTB01136563.1_pt1 | contig 12331 bp, 11 predicted proteins | sample 811161 | NCBI WGS metagenome assembly MDTB01 (sample SAMN05326650, study PRJNA326480) | marine metagenome | isolation source: seawater | place: Mediterranean Sea | collected 2009 | reverse complement strand
CAGTAGAAATATCTTTACGACCTCAAAAAGTGATATTTTGGAAAGAGGTCCATTTGATATAATTACTGTTTTAGGTTTAATCGAATTTCTATCAGCAGATGAATTCAAAAAAGAGTTAAGGTTTTTATTAGACAACTTAAAACCTGATGGAAAAATCTTATTCACAACACCAAATTATGCTGGACTTATGTTTGTTTTAGAAAAAGTATCTCAAATTTTTAATTCAGTTTCATATAATGATGTAAAAGAAACAAACTATACATCTAAAAAAGTTAAAAAATTAATGAAAAATACATTTTCTGAATTAAATTTAAACTACAAAATTAAAAAAATATTAAATTTTGGAATTATTATGTCAATAATTAATAATTCATTTGGTATCAAACTAGAGCAATTTATTGAAAAAGTATTTGTAAATAAGATAGGGTTTCTTCTTCTAATAGAAATAACACAAAATGACTATCAAACTCCCAATGAACATTAACTTAACAATTATTCTTCCAACCTACAATGAAGAAGAGAATGTAGCATTTTTAATACCTGAAATTATCGAAAAATTTAAACTATCAAATATTGATAATTATGAAATATTAGTCGTAGATGACAATTCAAGTGACAAAACTCAAGATGTAGTTGTAGGTTTTTCAAAACAATACTCAGATGTAAAACTGATAGCAAGAAAAAAAGAACCGTCTTTACCTTTATCAATTTACGATGGAATAATTAATTCTTCAAAAGAAAATATAATGTGGCTTGACTCGGATGGATCAATGGATGTTGATTCTATAATTAAACTTTTAAAAAAGCTTGATTCTGATCGAGAGACAGTATTTATTGGATCAAGATTCATTTCCGGGGGAGGTTATAAAGGTAAAGAAGAATTTTTTAAAATTCCAATTAATAAAATGTTGTATCAACTCATAAAATCTGAGGATTCATTAATTGCGATATTTTTGTCCCTGTTATTTAATAAGGCATTAAATTTTCTTTTGGATATCAATGTAAAAGATTTAACTAGTGGATTTATAACAGGAAACAAAAAGTTTTTTAATGAAGCAATGTTTAAAAATTCTGTATATGGTGAATATTTCATTTATGTTGTATCCAACTTATTTATAGAGAATATAAATATGCAAGAAGTTGGTTATTTTTGTAAACCAAGAATATATGGCGAATCCAAAACAAGCACAAATTTAATTAGAATGGTATCTTTATCGAAACCATATTTTCAAGCAGCGTTAAAATCAAGAAAACTAATTAATCAATTAAAATAGTAAAAGTTTCAATGTTATCATAAAGATATATTTTTAAACCCAATGAGGTTATGTGAAAATTTACGATAATAATAAAAACTTGCTTGGTATCTATATTAATGATCAAGACTTTAAAAATGAAAAAAATTTTTTAACTGATCATTCGATTTCTTTTCAGGTGGGAACTTTTAATTTGGATCAAGGAAATGTTATACAAAGACATGTTCACAATAAATATGAAAGAAAAATTTTTAAAACATCTGAGGCACTCTTTATGATTGATGGAAAAATTAAAGTTGATTTGTACGATATAGAAAATGAATTTATCCAAACAGTAATTGTTGAAAAAGGCGAAATAATAGTCATGCTTGATGGTGGACACGCAATTGAGATTTTAGAAGACTCTAAATTTGTAGAGGTAAAACAAGGTCCTTATGATGAAAATTCAGATAAAAACCATTTTTAAATATAATGATAAAAGTTTTTGAACCCAGACTATCAACAAAAGACAAGTTGTCAGTTTTATCTTCACTTAATAAATCAAATATATCTGGAAGCAGTGAAGAAGTTTTAAAATTTGAAAGTTATCTAGCTCGTACATTTGATCGCAAATTTGCTGTTGCATTAACAAACGGAACAACTGCTCTTGAAGTTGCTGTGAAGTCATTAGATTTTAATGAGGGAGATGAAATTATTGTTCCCTCTTTTACAATTATTTCTTGTCTTTCTGCAATTATAAGAAATGGTCTGACACCGGTATTTTGTGATGTTGATCCAATTACTTGGAATATGAATATTGATAACGTAAAAAGGGTAAAAACAAAAAAGACAAAAGGTGTTTTGATGGTGCATACATATGGTTTGCCAGCAGATGCAACAAATATAAAAAATTTTTGCGATGATAATAATTTAAAATTAATCGAAGACACAGCAGAAGCTCATGGTCAATTGGAAAAAAGAAAAAAATGTGGATCTTTTGGAGATGTTTCAACGCTAAGTTTTTATGCAAATAAACATATAACTACAGGTGAAGGAGGAGCAGTTCTTACAGATTCTCAAGAATTATATGATCTTATGAAACAAATAATTAATTTAGATTTCAAAGAACCAAATAGATTTAATCACAAAAATCTTTACTGGAATTATAGAATAAGTGGAATTCAAGCATCGCTTGGAATTTCCCAAATAAATAGTCTAAACAAAACAATAAATTTAAAAATTAAACAAGGAAAAGCTTACAATCAGCTATTTAAATCCCACACCGACTTTTTGCAAATACCATTGAGCAACGTCAATGAATCTAAAAATCACTATTGGGTATATGGCTTAGTTCTTAAAAAACAAAACCATAGAGATAAATTAATGAAATATTTATTTGAAAATGATATACAAACAAGACAATTTTTTTGGCCCTTACATATGCAGGATTCTTTACCAAAAAAATATAGATCAATAAATGAAAATTTGAGTAGTGCTGAATACATTGGGGAAAATGGATTATATATTCCTATAGGTCCTCATTTAAATTTAAGTAAACAAAAATATGTTGCAAAACAAATTATAAATTACATTGATAATTCAATAGTTGGTAAAGAATAACTTGAATAAATCAATTACAGCAATTGTCCCTTTTTTGAACGAAGAAAAATTCTTGGAAGAATCCGTGAACAGATTATTAGAAATTGATCTATTTGAAGAGGTTATTTTAGTTGATGATGCATCAACAGACGAGAGTTTTCAAATTGCTTCACAATTATCAGATAAGAATACCAATATAAATCTTATTAAGTTGAACAAACAGTCTGGAAAAGGATTCGCAGTAAGGGCTGCTTTGGATGTAATAAAAACAACCCATGTTATAGTTCATGATGCTGATCTGGAGTATTTTCCAAAGGATATACCTGAGATGTTTAATCTTGCTATTCAAAATCCTGGAAGTCTTATATTAGGTTCAAGAACCATAGGTGATAAAAAAAGGAATAATAAGTATTTTTGGACTTTTTATGGAAATAAGTATTTAACAATTCTTTTTTCTTTGGTCAACTTTTATAAAGTAAGTGACATTGCGAGTTGCTATTGGTTATTGGAAACAGATATATTACAGAGTTTGGATTTAAAGGAAAAAGGTTTTGCAATTGAAGTTGAAGTTTTGTCTAAATATTTAAAGAAAAATAAGAAAATTATTGAAGTACCAATTAGTTATGATGGCCGATTATTTAGCGAAGGAAAAAAAATAAATTTAAAAGATGGTCTATTAATACTACTTAAAATTATAAAATATTCTAAATTATTTTCTATTAACAAAATTTGAAATACTTAAACCTGTTGAAATAAATATTAAATGAAAGCAGTTCATGATGTATCTATAAGAGGATTCATACTCAACATTTCTCCAATATGACACATAAAGTAAATTTACTAATAAGAAATTAACAACTACAAATATAAATATAAAAGTTTGGGTAAATTCAAATTTATTCTTAACTAAAAAATTAAAAATATTAAATATTAAAAATAAAAATATGAGATAAGTTGATGGGATATCAGTTGTAAAGTGTTTAAAAATATTAGATATATTTGATAAATTTAAGTCACGCAAAAATATAAAGTCAAAGAATAAGTCTTTAAAGTCAATTTCACTTGTGTATGCAACATTTTGTATATTGGGAAGATAAATTTTCTGATATATCAAATAAAATGCATATACTCCTGGTCCTAAAAGTACATATTTATTTTTCTTTAAAAATAAGAGGCATATTACAACAGTCCCTATTGAAAGCAACGAAACAAAATTTTTGGTAAGTGTTAGAGACCCAAAAAATAAGAAAAACAAAAGAGAGCTAAATTTTTTTGAGTAAAGGTTATCTTTTAGGTTGTAAAGGAATACACCAAATAGGAAGCTTACAATTCCTTCTATCATTAAGGAGTTTATCATTAAGTATTTTAGCCAGTTGTTATTCAGGATTAAAAATACAAAAGTAATTATTAAAACTACCTTATTGTTTGAATTTAAAGGTAAATCAACAATGAGCAAAATGCTAAAAAATAATAAAAGATTTATTGTTACCGGTATAAATGTAAAATTTTCTAAACCAAATCCAATTTTTAGCATTAATGCTTGAATATAGCTTGGTAAAAGACCCTGGCCCTCAATTAAATTATTTTCGAATGCATAAAAATAATTTTTATTATATATCATCTCAACAATACCTATCCATTGGGCAGGCACATCAGAGTTTAGTTCGACATAATTACTTAAATCTTTGAGAGTGTTGAGAAAAAAATGATTAAAAAATCTCCATATAATATATATTGATGTCAGTTTAAAAATTTCTAAATAGTTTTTTCTTTTGAACAAAATTACTGAAAACCATATTGTCGATACGATTGCTATTGATGTATCAAAACTCAGATTTTTAGTGATGAATAAAAACAATGATTCAAAAACAAAAAAACTAACCAAAAACATGGATAGAGAGAGTGAAAACGAATCTAATTTCAAAAAAGTTTTAATCATTCTAGATAAATAAAAGTAGAAAAAACTACCTAATGTAAAAGATATAAAAAGTACTAAATTTTTAGTTTGTAAAAAATTATTGAAACTATTAGGATTTAAAAAGTTTAAAACTGCATTTAAAATAATCGGAGAGAAAAGTATTAGTACATAGTTTTTCCGAAATAAACTCACAATATATTTCATACTTATAAAAGATTACTCCAATTATTTTATTTAATCTTCAATTAAAAATGGCTCAACATTGCTGATAAATTGTGAAAAAATATAAATATGAAAGTTGAAGTAATAAATTTATATAGCTTGGGGTTTAAATTTTTAATTTTAATTAATTGTTGTGCTGAAATAAATACTATTAAATGAAACATTTGAATTAAATATGTGGCCTTTATTGTGTCGCCAGTCTTTAGTTCAGGATATTTTATCAAGAACCATAAATAACCTAGTAAGGAAAAAATTATTGATATAAAAATATAAAAACTAAAGCCATCTTTAGAATCACTCTTTTTCTTAATAAAATCAAATACGAAACTTACAATTGAATATAAGAAAAAAAACAATAAAAAGACTGAAACAGTATTAACTCTTGCTAAATAATCACCAATTAACAGTTGGTTTCTACCAGTATCTAGGCTTCTACTTGTAAATGAAAAATATCCCCAATAATCTCCCCACAAGTCTGAATATAAGATTGGGAGGAACTGATTGCTAAAATTAGGTCTAATTGGTTTGGTAAAAACTAAATTTATACTTTGTATATCAGGTAAATAAAAGCTTTTTGGTTGATTTGAAAAACTAAATGGAAGTTGATCAGCATTAAATGATGTAAATGTTCCATATTGAATATATAAATCAAAATAAAACCATGAAGAAAAAATAAAACCGATGATAAACGAATATGACATAAATTTGAAATATTGAGGCTTGTTACTTACAAAGATACCTGCAATATATAATCCAGGAAATAATAAAAATGCCCATTGCCTACTTAAAGCAAGCCCCCCTATCAATAATCCAAAAAATAAAATATCTAATTTTGTGTAATCAAACGACACTTCAAACATGTTCAACAATTTGTACAAAAAAATACTCAGAAAAAAAATAATATAAGCTTCACCACGTATCATTGAAATTGTTTTGTAGTTGACCGTTAATAGAGAAAATAATAATAATATTTCAAAATTGGTTGTTATTTTATTTTTATAAAGTTTTTTAAATGAGAGTAAATAGAAGTAAATTGAAAAAATATACAAAAATGTTTGAAAGACCTGACCAAATAGACTGTATATCTCTTTACATCTATCAAAATCAACGCTTGATGTTAATATATCTCGACAAATTGCACCGATAGTTGCTGGGACAAAATATGGTAACGGTGGGCTAAAATACTCTCTTGTAAAACTGCTAGTTAGAGAATCAGATTTTCCAGGAATAAACATTGAAAAAAAATTATTTATGTATTCATGATGTGCCTCAGCGTCATACCCTTGAATGGGGTCATAATTAAAAATATTAAAAACCAATATGAATGAAACAAATAAAATTAATATATAAAAAATTACTTTTTCATAGTTTTTAAATTTCATTTTTTATAATTTAAACTGATAATTGCATATATATATTTAAATCCATCTGAAAATTTTATTTTTTTTCCATCTTTGTAACTTCTTCCTTCATAATTTATAGGAATTTCAAGATATCTATCTGTTAACTTCAAGGATTTACTTAATATTTCAACTTCAAATTCAAAACCATTTTTAGTTATTTCTATATTTTTATAGATATTTTTAGATATTAATTTGTAACATGTTGCAACATCAGAAACTTTGGTTCCACTGAAAATAGAAAAAAGAAAAGAAAGAAATTTATTTGCAATAAAAGTTCTTCTATATAAATTTTTTCTTTTAACATTTCCAATAAACCTCGACCCAAGAATAACTATTTTTTCTTGATTTTGTTCTTTCGCTAAGTCAAGTGCAGTTTTTATATTCTTTGGATCATACTCAAGATCAGCATCATGGACAATAATATAATCAGATTCTGTATTTTCTATACCTAATTTTATTGCCCCACCTTTTCCTAAATTTTTTTTTGTTTTTAAAAGTTTTATATGAGAATTTTGTGACTGGATAGATTCTGCTATTTTGTACGAGTTATCACTTGATGAATCATCTATCAACAAAATATTGTCTGCAATGTTTTGTTCATTTAGTCTTGAAACTGACTTCAAAAGTAAATCTTGTTCATTATAAAAAGGAACAATAACTGTTAATTTATTCATTTCAATTAGACAATACTAGTAATGATATAAAATATCTAAGGTATATGGTTTTAAATAAATTAAATATTAAATTATTTTCATTTATTTTAAGTTTTATATTCTCAATATATCTTTTTGAATTTTACATACTAAATATTTCTGACCAATATTTTTATTGTGTTGAATTAATTAAAAATTTTAACTTTCTTTCTTTTGACAATATTGCCTTACCAATTCACTGTGATGAAGGACCTTACAGAAATGCATCTGTAAATCTTGAAACTTTTTTCTCAAGAGAAAACCCGTACCAGGGTAGACCATTGTATGTTTTTTTGATATTTTTATTAAGGTCAATAGGAGAGTCTATATTTCCCAACGGGTTCTCTGATTATCTAATTTTTAGAATATCCTTAGTTGCTTTACAGGCAATTATTTTATTTTTCATATCAAAACTAATGACTGTTTTACTCAATTTGAAATTAGATAAATTTATTGATTATTTTTATTTAATTCTGTTACTTATGATTCCAAATATAAGATGGAATATTTTCTTTCCTTCCCATGGAAGTTTAACTTTACTATTTTTGTTATTAACGCTTTGTGTAATGAATAAAAAAATTAAGTTTTTAAAAAATAGAAAAAATCTGTATTTAATTTTTGGTTTATTATCTTTGGCACACTCAAGTGCAGTTATGTACGCATTGATAATATTTCTTTATGATTTTCTGAATGAGAAGAAGATTAATTTATCATCATTAATTTTATTGCCGCTTGCACAAATAATTTATGAATTTTCTTATCGTTTGGCAGGCTTTCAATCTTTTGATTGGGGAAGAGAGGTATATAAACAATTCTATTGGATATTTGATGTTCTTCAGGGTGAGGAAACTGGAGAATGTCAGCAATTGAATACGTTTTTAAAATGTAGTTTTCAAATAACTCAAAATTATTTAGGATATTTTATTTTGGGACTAACTTTTCTTTTCATAATCTTTGGTTACCGGAAATTTAATTTTGTAAGTAAAAATAAGTTGTTAAACCAATTATTTTTATGTTGTCTCATTACTTATATTTTTTGGTCATTCATGGGATATTATGAAAGTTTTAGATTTGTAAATTACAGCATTGGGTACTTTATTTTTCTTTCATTTATTTTTTATATGGTAGAGATTGGTTATTACAAGTACTTATTTGGCATATCTATCTTCTTATATCAAATCTCAATTAAATATTTAGAACCATTTGAACTAATATTTGTTGATTTAAATTTCTTTAATATCGCATCGTCCGTTTTGTTTTTAGGATATTTATATTCAAAAATTTCAAAGGATAGAAAGGCAACATAAAATAAGATAATATTAAATTATTTAAGATTCATTTACATTCTTTTATTATGATATGAAAATGGATAACTCAACAGTAATAAACTTATGTGGCAACTATCCAGAAAACTTTGAAAAAGCTGATGTATTGTCTGATCCAGATTACATTTTTAAAAATGATCCAAGCTATCAAGCTATACAGTTATATGACAATGAACTTAACTCTGTTTATGTTAATTCGTTTATTGAATGCGAGCATTATGTTTTAGGTGGATGGGATAACTCACCTACTCAATTTAATGAAATATCTTTTCACAATTCTCTCTCTTTAATCATGGTTGGAGCTTTGATAGTAAGATTTCTAGTTAAAAAAATTTTTGTAAAATATGCAGATAATTAAATTTATCAAGCTCGAATACATTAAATATTTATTTTTAATTTTAATAGTCATAATGCCATGGACTTTCTACAATTCAGACAACAATATTGATGCTGAGAAGGTTACTTCAGACTTAAGTTTTTATGAAATTAATACTTGCAATGTAACTTTTTCAAATTTTTTAATAAACAATGTAAATACAATATATCAAAACCACTATAAATTTGAAGCGAATAACTACTCATCAATTAGATGTTTTGGAAAAATTACGGGCGTATCACAGATTGGGCATAACTTTGTAATATCAGTTGGTACAAATTCTTTTTTAAACCTTTTATTACAAGGTTTTTTTTGGACTATTATTTTTGGTTTAATTAAAAAACCCAATAAAGATTTTGCACCCAGAAAATTAAAGCATTACTCAGCTATTTTATTCACATGTTTCATTTTATGTTATCTTGTATCAACAGAGCCTAGGTATTATGAAAAATCTCTTTACTTTTTAAATCTTGATAACACAAGATCTTACTTATTGCTTTTTTTAATATTTTTATTTGTATCTATAAACTTAATAGAGGTCCTGAATAGAAGATTTTATAAGTTAGTACATTTTTTACCAATTACTTTCATAATTATTGGGACATTTGCTGGTTTTAATATCAATATTTACTTGATTCCTTGTATTTATTATGGATTATTGTCAATTTTTGATGGAACTATAAATAAAAAAATATTATTAGTTTTGAGTATCTTAACTTTTGCGTGGACTGTTAATGGAATTGGAGGTAATTTTTTTCTCAAGCCAGATAAAATTCGAGGATTTACATCAAGCTTTTATGACTATGATGTTGTAATCTCATGGTCATTAATATTTTTTCTTTCCTTGTTTGGAATATACTATCTAACCATATCAACTAAAAATTATATAAATTTTGAGGATTTCAAAAAAAGTCTTTTAGCCTCAACGATACCAATCCTTATTTTTGGATACTTGGGAGCAAATGCACCTGGATTGAATTTCTTATCTTTTTATTACTTTGGACAACAAAAACCAACAACTACCCAAATTAATCCTCTTGCATTTAATGAGTGGAACGAAAAGCTGGCATGGAGAGGTTTTAGTTCAAGTGCAGAATCTATTGGAGAATTTTTTGGACTAGCAATTTTATTTTGTATCTTTACAATGATTGCATCCAAAAAACTCGATTTAATTAATTCTTTGTTTTTGTTTGTTGCCTCTGTGGGTCTTTATTTTTCAAACAACAGAGCAAGTTTTTTAATGTGTATTTTTGGATTAGTTGTTTATTTAAACACAAAGCTAAATATTAAAAATTCAAGAAAAGCAGTTATACTGCTAGCTTCCGTAATAGTTGCTGTTCTATTTATTGGGATTGATAATTTTACATATGTATATTCGTATCAAAGCATTTTCATTCAAGCTAACAACTATTCTTTGGATGGATATAGTTCTAGTTTTGTTAATCTATTGAACGAAAAGTATTTCGAGGATATATTTTTTACATTATTTTTTAGTATTTTTTCATTTATTGGATTCATATTTAACAGATCAGAGCTTTGGGGGATTTTTTTCTCAAGATATAATCCAAATTATTTTGAATATTTATTTGGCAGTGGGCCAATTAATTTTGGCCAGTTCTATGGAGAGGTCAGTATTGGAGAAACGCCTTCATTCCTAATGCCACACTCTTCATACTTATCTTTACTTGTATTTTTTGGCTTAATTGGCACCTTTGGATTATTAATTTGGTTTATATTCAAACTTTTTCAAGCTAAAAATCAAAGTTCTTTATATGGATTTATTTTTGTGTTATTTATTTTTGTAAACTTGATTAAAAGTGATTCTCTAAATTATTTTAATTCACTTATTTTGTATTCATTTATAATTATTAGCACGTTTCAAAAAGGAAAAACCTTCTTTAAATTTTAGCTTTAAGCCTAATTCTTTGTAAATTAAAAATACTAAAAGTTGAAAATAGAAATAATAAACTGTTAAACAATTTAAACTTTGGAGGATTTTTAAATCCCTCAACATCTCTAGGCACGTAATCAATTTCTACACTTTTTAAATCACAAAAATCTCTGTCAAATTCGTCAAGTCCATTGAAAAAATATGGGTTTATTTCACAAAAATAACTGTATTGATTTGTTTCGTAAAGTAATTGATCCTCAACATCGCCCTTTGGAAATCCTATTAGATACATAGCTAAAGGAATATAAACAATTAAAAAAATAATTGCTTTATATTTATTTATTAAATATTTTGACATTAGAAATGCAATTGAAATAAATATAAAAAACGAGTAATAGAATGGCTTTATTGTGTCCCCAACTAACGGATCCCAGTTTGGAACTGGAAAACCTCCTACGGTCATAACCAATAATATAAAAATTCCATAGATTGGAGTTAAAACAAAACGTGAATCATTCTTTCGAAATATAAAATAATAAAAAATAAATAGAAAATAAATTAGAGATACTAACAAACCAAGAAATTCTCTAAAATAAACGTCTGTATTGTTTTGAAAATATATTGTTAGAACCCCATTATTAAAAGTTGGTGGAGAAATGTTTTTAGACTCATCAAATAGAAAAATTTCTTTGCGATTTTTATGGAGCGACGTTGCATCATTGTCCCAATATAAATTAAAGTAATCACCATGTATATCCAGCAATGTAAGTGCTGGCATCGATCCAGCATGCTGATCTCTAATTGGACTTTTTATGATTTTTTCAAAATTAATTTTGTAAATATTTTTGATTTCAGCAGTATTATTATATTTTTCTTCATGTGTTGGATTAATTAATGAAACATTGTTGGACCTTAAATCTTCAATTGTTACTAGTGAAAATAAAGATATAAATAAGGTAAAAATAATTAGTATATTTTTTTTCTTAAAGCTAAAAATTAATTTGAAATAGGTAATAAAAATAAATAACCCAACCATTCCAAGAACGGAACCTTTAGAAGTCAAACTAGCAACAAGAAGTGGAATTGAATAATAAATAAATTTTATATTTTTTTCGGATTTATAAACCTCAAAACAATAAATTATCCAAGGGAGCAAAGCAAATGCAAGTATTTCAGGTTTATACGTCACTCTTAGTGATATTGATAGTGGGAAAAAATTAAGAAAGATTAATGTTGTGTAAATTGAAATATTTTTGGCATTGAAAAATTTTAGTAATTTAAAAACACCGAGTGAGCCAATTAAGTGCAAATATAAATTTATATCTTGAATTGTTCGACTTATATATATTGGTAAGTTGTTTTCAGCTATCACATTTTTAAAAAAGTAAAGATATTGTGAGTGTAAATAGTAATACAAAATACCTTGATCCCTTCCCGTAGACTCTCTATATCCAAAAAAGTAATCTATGTAATCACCATATTTAAAATAATCTGGACTGTAAGTGGAGTTGTAAAATAAAAAAAGGATCTCTTTTATATAAATTGATGAAAATATGAAAATTAAAAGAAATAATGTATTTGCTGATTTAAATTTCATTTAATAAAGTATAACCTTTTGAATTTAGAGTTCATAAAATTTAAAAAACCTTGGGTTAAATGTGCGTAAAGTGAGT
>MDTB01227750.1_pt1 | contig 12332 bp, 27 predicted proteins | sample 811161 | NCBI WGS metagenome assembly MDTB01 (sample SAMN05326650, study PRJNA326480) | marine metagenome | isolation source: seawater | place: Mediterranean Sea | collected 2009 | reverse complement strand
GTAAATTAGATAAAAATAAAATCTGCATTGGATGTTTTAGAACCATAGAAGAGATTAGACAAAGAGGGTTGAAAGGGATTCCAATAAAAAAAGAGGAGTTTTGCTCAAATGGTTTTAGTCTTACTATGGAAGATCCTAAAGAGGATATTTAGATCATCAACCTTTAAGGGGATTTTTAAGTTTATTCTAACAGCTATTGTGTTTGTCTTTGTTTTTTTTGCTTCACTATTTGTGATATACTGGTGTTCTTATACAGAAAAGGGTAAACACTTTTTTCACAATCTAAACAAAAAAAAGTCATTAAAAATTATTAACAATGAATGATGGTAGAAATATAGTATTGTGGATATTGTCAGTTTCATTGATATTTTTAGTGCTTTTTTTACTAGAAACCCTTCTTCATGTTCCAGATTTTTGAAAAGGATGAAGTGAAAAAGAAAAATAAAAAAACTTCTAAAAAGTATGCTCCTGTTCCCAAAGATAAGGCAACAGGAGTTCCTAAAAAGTATTTGGCTGGGTCTAGAAGCAAAAGCAGAAAGGCTGCAGAAATTAAAAAAACTGCAGAGCTTTACAAAAAAGGAATGTACATTGATGTAAAGAGTGTTTCTAAGTCTAGAACAAAAATGGCTTCCAAATCACAAGTTCATCCACTTTTCAAAAAGAAGAGAAAAAATGGCAGTAGCAAAAAAAAGTAAACCAAAAGCAAAACCCTTGAATGATGCAACAAAGAAGTATTTGAGAGAAACAGCAAAAAAATATGGGTTTAGCTCAACTACTTTGAGGTCGGTGTATCGTAAGGGGCAGGGGGCCTACTTAAGTTCTGGCTCACGGAATGTGAGTATGGAAGCATGGGCCAGAGGACGAGTACGATCTTTTGTTACTGGCAAGGGTGGAGCTAGAAAGGCCGATGCAGCGTTGTACAAAAAAGACAAAGGCAGAAGTCCTAGACTTAAAAAATGAGTATGATAAAAAGGATGTGTGACAACAAAGAAGTGATGTGCATTTTTGTTCGTCAAGATGACCGAATTGTGGAAGTTACCTATTGTGATGAAGAGAAGATCAAGTGGCAGAATCTGGACTTGTTCTTAAAGTATCATTCTGTACAAGGTGACTTCCCTTTGGAAGAGCTAGATACATGATCCAGATGTTAGGTCCAATAGTTAGTTTGGCTTCCAGTTGGATAGAGGGCAAAGTGGAAAAGACCAAAGCTAATGCTGCTGCAGAGGTAGCACTAAAAAATGCAGAGGCCATTGTCTACGAAAGGAAGGCAACAGCAGAAATAGATTGGGATTTGGAAGCCATCAAAGGTGCCAAAAATTCGTGGAAAGACGAATGGCTTTGTGTTTTGTTTTCAATTCCAATGATCATGGCCTTCATCCCTGGTTTTGAAGGGGTAGTAGCAAGAGGGTTTGAACAATTGGAAATGATGCCAGATTGGTATCAATACAGTCTTGGGGTAATTATTGCTGCATCTTTTGGAATCCGAGGAGCGGCAAGGTTATTTAGGAAATAAAAATGAAATGCTTTGAGACCAAACATTTTTCTCAAAAAGAGCTTCAATGTAAATGTGGGAACTGTGAGTTTCCAGGGATGGATGGGCCGTTTATGGAACTGCTGGAAGCGGTAAGGACTGATCCAGATTGGAATCGTCCCATGAGGATCAGTTCGGCCTATCGTTGCCCTAAACACAATAGCAATGTTTCTTCTACAGGCCCTGAAGGGCCACATACAACAGGGAAGGCTGTTGATGTACAAGTCTCTGGAGCAGATGCTCATTTATTCTTGAGTGTGGCAGTAGGTTATGACTTTGCAGGAGTAGGGATTGCTCAGAAAGGCTCTCATGGTTCTAGATTTATTCATTTAGATATATTGGATCAAGAAGAAACAAGCGGACCTAGACCTTGGATTTGGAGTTATTGATGAGAAATAAAAGAAAAGTTTCTGCTGCTGATATGAAAAGGGTAAAAAGAGTTCCACAGCGTAGAAACAAACTGGCAGGTAAAGGAAAGGGGAGGACTCCTCTTTCTAAGAAGCTGTATGATGCAGCATATCACTCTACTCCAGCCAGAAAAAGGTATAGAGCAGAACTGCAAAGGGCCAATAGAAAAAACCCCAATGGCAAGGGAGTAGACAAGTCCCATACTAAAACGGGTAGATTGGTAAATGAAAGAGCTTCTAAAAACAGAGCAAGAAACAAACCAGGCAAATCCTTGAAATAAACAAGGTATGACATTTGTTGATAATTTTAGGTATTATGCCAAAAGTGAAACTTGGACTAGACTTGCTCCTTCAAAAATTCATGGGATAGGAGTTTTTGCTATCCGTAATATCCCTCAAAACATCAACCCTTTCCCAGACTGTGATAATCTTTTTTTTGAAATGCCTGTTTCTGATCTAAACAGATTCCCAAAATCTGTAAGAAAGTTGGCCCTAGACTTTCTCTATGTAGATGAGGATCAACTTTGGGTTCCTGACATTACCTTGAATCAAATGAATATTTCATTCTATTTGAATTCATCATCCTTCCCAAACTGTAGACATGAAAACGGAAGAATCACAACCCTCCGATCAATCAAAAGAGGAGAAGAGCTTACCTACGACTACGAAATCCAAGCCTGAATTAAAAATCCTACCTTTTTCAGATAAGAATAAATCCAAAGAAGAAATACTGGATATGTTTGCTGTGGCCTTAGATGATTTTGACGGAGGCCTTGATGAAACAGTATCCAATGCTAATTGTGGTATAGTAATCTTGTCTAACCCTGAAGATCCTTTTACTGAAAACTCAGTAACCGTTTACACAACTCCCTCCCATCCAGTGAAACTGATAGGCATCCTAGAGATGGTTAAAAAGAGGATTTTAGAAAATTCATAAAATTGGAGAAAAAATGAGATTATTTTTTCAGCATCTTGCAGGAAGGATTACTCATTTTGATTGGCAATATGCAACAATGCTTGCCACATTTGATGAGTCAGAGGAATACAGTGCTCTTGAAACAGGGTGGTTGCCTCATGAATACGAACCTCCTTTCTGGTTCCAAGGAAGACAAGTCCGTTATGACTTAACAGCATTAAGGTATTCAAAGAAACATAAAATACCAAAAAGAATTAATTATGAATTTACAAAAAACATTGATCTAACAAAATACCAAGACATTTGGTCAGGTTATCTTGAAGCCAAAGGTTTTGATGATACTCAACCTATTGAACAACTTTTTGATATTGAGCCTGGCAAAAAACAAATACTTGAAGTTTATGACTATGATGAGCTAGTAGCCTTTTCTGTTATTAGAATGGAGCCTGCTCCAATTTCATTGCAATTTGCTTGGAATTATCATGAACCAAAACTTTCTTTAGGTTCACATACTCAATATTTTGAGATGATGTATCTGGAGTCCATAGGAGAAAAATATAGCTATGTTTGCCCAGGATATGAAAAAACCTGTATTTGGAAATCTAGGTTCCCAGGTTTTGAATTTTGGACAGGAATGGAATGGTCAAAAGATAAAGAGCTTTATAAAAAACTATGTGAAAGGGATTCAGATATAATTGAATTAGATGAATTGTCAAAAGAAAACCTATTACCACTGGTAAAGAATTGGAAGAGAGGACATAACTGGTAGCCATGAACCTGTTACAACTAAATCCTCCAATTCCTGTAGAGACTCCAATGGGAGAAGGACTTGCACAGATAATTATTGATTACTCTCCAGAGTATTCAATACATTGGGTAGTGTTTCTCAGAGAAAATGGTCAGTGTTGGACTTTTACAAATGAGGATATACGAGCACAAAGGAATATAACAGCAGGTAGGCTTACTCCAGAAAAACCAGAAAGGCTTTCTCTTAAGAATCTTTTGAGAAAAGGTCCTTCTTTTTTAGAAACTGACGAAGATATAGAAAATCTCCGCTGATTTCTTTTTTCCATTCTTCATCTTCTCTCCAGATGTCTAAATAGATTCCAAACAAACAACCCCAAAAGTTTTTGTAGGGATTTCTTGTAATTAAGTTGATTGTAAAAAAATCTAATTCCAAACAAAACCCTTGTTGGTTACTAAACCAACCTTTTCCTATTGATAAATGGAATGGTGTAATTTCAAACATAATTAGTATGATGTATAGACAACAATTTCTCTAGATGGATATTTAATGCACCATTTATTGTCAGATTTGTTATTTTGTTTCAACCCAAGATTCCAGACTTCAGGCTGATTATTTAATGCAAAGTTTATTATACCAATAAGCTCTTGCTTATTCCAATCCTCAGGTATTTTTCTTTTTAAAAGTCCGTGATACATTCCTTCAAGGCTTTTTTCAAGGTCAAATCCCCGTATTGTGCATTCAACTGGTAAATCATAAAGTATAAATTCTATCTCATCTTTATTTGTCCAGTAATCCGTGTATTTTCTTATTATCTTTTTAGGTGGCTTGTAATTTAGTATCATCATGTTTCAATTTTCTCATCAGAACCACCTTTTATCCAATAGTCTGAGTAAATCAGTGTGCATTCTTTGATGTTTTCATCAACGATTTGTTTAAAAACCCTATCACTAGTTTTCATAATTGTTAGGTACGTTTCCTCATCAAACTTAGTCCTTATTTTGTCAAATGAACATCCACATATCTGAAATGACCCAATTCTTGACTTGGATGTTGGTATCCCTCTCTGAGTAAACATAAAGTGCAGAGTTTTTATACAAGTTTCCATGTATACAGCAACATTGGCTGATTGATATTCACTTTTTCTAATTGATCTTAATTCTTCTGGAATTTCATCTATTCTGTTTTGTGGCAAACAGATATAAGGTATAAAAATTAAGTAAGCTAACAAAATGATTTTTTTTGGAAACATTTTATCACTCTATGTGCATTTTTGATATTGCTGGGTGAGTGTTGATCAGTTCACTGATAATCTTGGATCTTGCAACATTTCTTTTCTTAGAGATAAAGTCAATTTTATCAATATCTGACAACAATAAACTTACAGAGACCTGTCTCCTACTGGGCACATTGTAGGTTGATCCCTTCAATTGACCAGGCTTCCTGCCTGGACGGTTTACTTGACTACCATCAATTTCCCAAGGCAATTGACTATCTGAATTGCTTTGCATGATTGTCCTTGTCTGCCAACATTGGCCTTGTTCTTCTTAATTTCTGTGAAAAAAAAGAATTAATTTCTCTTAGTAAAGTATCTTCTACCTCTTTTCTTATATTCTCCCATTGATCAATTCTTGGTTTCCCCTTTCCTGTTTTTACCCATTCTATTGAGAAGCCGTGTCTGTATTCCACGGCAATAGCTGTTTGGTCTGATATTTGATCATTTTTTATAACAAATTGATACCCTTGTGGTGTTAATCCTATGCTTTTTGCAAAAGAGGCCTTACTCATATCCCTTTCTTGTCTGATCAATTCAATTCTGCCTTTTACAGAAGAGCAATTGACAAGTATTTTTTCTGCATCTGGTGCTACTGGGTCTATTACATCATCCAAGATGTTTCTTTCTTCTATCGAAACAGCCATAATCCAAAATCCCACCAGAATTTACAAACAGTCACCACTATCGGTATCCAAATTAGAAATGAAAAGAAGTAAGCCATTTTGTTCACCTTTTTATTTTCTTCATTTTTTCTGATCCATGATCTAGGCATGGCCTTTGAGAAATCAAAGGGGTTGCTAGTAGTTTTGTCATCATCCATTTTGTTCAATCTTTCTGTAAATTTTTACAAACAGATATTGGGGACATGCCCAATAGTCATTATTAAAGTTAATAATCCAATCACCAGGACAAACTTTTATTCTACCACTCCCCATAGAATCCTCTCCCTTGGTTCTTCTCATCTTCCCGTGATCAATAAACTTTTGTTTGCACTCATGACAAATTTCTTGGGATGTATCTGATCTTTTTAGATAAGGAGAAACAATTCTATGCCTTTTCTTGTCATGTGGATGAGAATTTAGACCCATCCACTGGGCAGCACTGACAATAATCTTTATCCCTTTAAAAAAGTTTTCTTCATCAATAAAGATGTATTCGTCCATAGATTTCCTTCAGGGAGAGTGTTACCTCTCCCTTCCCTGCTAGTCTTCCATTTTGACCAATTCGGCAACCATCATTTCTCCATCAGATTCTGGATGAAGGTCATCATATTCATAGTCAATCTCAATAGGAAGTTCTTCCAGATGGTCCATAATCTCTTCTTCCAGCCAAGCTATATGGTCCTCCATCTTTTCGTTCATTGGAATGGTTTTTGAAAATTTGATCCGTTTCTCGACACTAATCATCATAGTTTTCTCCATGACATCTCCTTGAGAAATAATCAAAAAATACCAAACAGGCTCAGGATAGAGTTGAGTTGCCTAATTTACAACTTAAAAAATCTAATTTTAATTTTAACCTTGCATAAATAGAACATTGTACATAATATATATGTATTGAATTCAGGGGATGGTCCTCTGAATTATTCACTTCTTATGAGAAGGTCCAATGAGTAAAGAAAAAGAATCAGATATCGTGAATCAAGAAATTTCAGAAGAGGACGAAATTTATGATTCTACACCTTATAATATAGGACAACCTGTCTGTCATTTTGGTGATGATTTTTCATTTTCAGAAAATTGCTCCCAACTTATTATTGCTTGGGTTCATGCAAAGATGAAAATGGGAAACGTAATTGAGTATGATTCTAGGAATCCACATTATAAAAACAGATTTGCTTCATTAGAGGCCACTTTGCAGAAAATCAACCCAGTGTTTTCAGAATTTGGGTTAGCCCTTACACAATGGCCTAGCAAAGGTGTTTTGATTAATCGTTTGGATCATATTTCTGGTCAATGGATGATGTCCAAGTATGAATTGGCCCCTGTGAAAAGAGATCCACAAGCATTTGGTTCATCAATTACTTATGCAAGAAGATACTGTGCCCAAGCGATAGCAGGAATCTGTGGTGGTGAAGATGATGATGCAGAAATAACAATGACACCCGATAGTGGTGGTTCTCCTTCAGCAAAAGTTGATGGACCTACACAAACAGTTGAAGACATTGCTGCTGAATTTACACAAAGTGTCACAGAAGAAAACTATGAAGAGGAGCTTAATAACCGGTGGGATACCCTTATGAGGAAATGCAACAAAATGCATGACAGGAAGAAACTTGCAAAACTTTTAAGGAAAAAACAAGGGATAGAGGTAGATGAATTATGAATAATCCAAGGCAAAAAAAGATAGAGGAGAATATTGGGATTCTGGGTAAATCAGAATTGCAAACAAAGTTGTTCCAAAGTGGTGTTTCTACAAGATACTTAATAAAGTTATTAAATATTGAAACAGAAATACACTTTACTCCACAAGAAATAAATACTGCTTTAGATCAAAGACTTGTGAATTTTATACAAGGTAAGGCAGAAGCTCTAATTTCAAATTCAACAAAGGCCTGAAATGTCAACAGCAAGAAAAAAACAATTAAACAAATCTGTATCTCTTTTAAAGAACAAGTCAAGCAGAAGTGAACTTTATATGAAAGATATGAAAACTGATAATCAATACTTACTGCATAAATTATCTAAAGATAATCTTGAAGATAAATCTACTAAATCAAAAAAGGTTACTAAATTTGACAATGATTTATATGAAGAGTCAAAAGGTAAATTAAGGAATGCAGTAATTAATTTTATTAAAACTTCATCAGATGATTATGTTTCATACAAGTCCATGTCTAGATATTTAGCTAAACATTATGATGAATACAAAATTGATATTTTGAGGGATTGTCTGATAGAAATGATAAATAAGGGTGAATTATTAACTCAAAAAAATGAATTATATTTATATAAAGGTGATGGAAAACATTATCCGAAAATAGGTGATCTTAGGTCTTTAAAAATAAAGTTGTCAGATATATACTATGAGGATGGTGCAAAAAGATTATCTATGAGTCAGTCAATTAAATATCTAAAGATAGGTAAAACTGCATTTTATAAAATAATTAGAAATCATAAAATAACCCCAAGAGATGAGTTAAATAAAAAGACCCTAACAATAGAACAGCTAAAATCTATAAAGAAAATAAATGAAAAAAACAAAGCCAATAAATTTTGGGTCAGTAACCCTAATGATGAAAAAGTAAAACAAGTTGATAATGAAGATTTTCTATCTGAGATTAAATCTCTGAAAGATTTAATAATTAAAGATATGGAAAGAAGAAAGATTGTGTATAAGGAGAGAACTAATAATCATGAAGAGATCAAAAAAATGATTGACAAATTAGCTAATATTAACCATGTAAACTCTGAAGATACTAAAAATATTTCGGTTACTCTTAATCTTTCTAGTGTTGCAGAACTTAGTAGTTTTATTAATTGTTTATTAAAAAATAATTGATAATAAATTGGCACTTCTTACTCTTTAAAAGGTTTTCATGGAAGATAAAAAAGACTATTTCAAGGATTATGATTCGGAAAAAGCAATAATTGGATGTATTCTTTTAAACAATGAAGTTATAGAAAATGCACTTGAAATACTTAGCTCTAAGGATTTTTCAGATAAGAAGTGTCAACGTATTTTTTCTACTATGCATGACATGTATGAGAATAATGAACCACTGGAAGCGTTATCTGTTTCCAAAAGGACAAATGATAATTATCCAGATGAGAATGTTACTGAGAATGAAATTGAAGAGTTTGAAAACAATGCACCAGCACCATCATCGATAGAATTCTATGCACAGAGAGTAGTAAAGGCATTTTCTAGAAGGGAAGCAAAAAGATTACTTACAGTTGCAATGAAAGAAATAAATGATACAGAAGATCCAATGGCTAAAATCAGTGAATTAGTTTCTAGAATGGAAAATATTCGTTCTGATTCAATGGATCAAACAGTTTTTGACCACCATAATTTATTCTTAGAAAGGATGAAAGTTCTAGAAAAGAAATCTGAAGGGGAAGTCCCTTCTAATGTGATTTCAACAGGACTCAGGGATCTGGACGATTTACTAACAGGTGGTGTCAGGTTGCAACACTTTGATGTTCTTGCTGCAAGGCCAGCGATGGGTAAAACTTCTCTTGCAGTCCAATGGGCATCGAACTGTGCTATTAATCAAAACATGAGTTCATTGATTTTTTCTATTGAGATGTCAAAAGAGGAAATCATGGACAAGATGATTTCAAATGCATCTAAAATTGCATACAAGAAAATATCTTCTGGTGATCTTCAAACAGAGGATTGGGAAACTCTTTTTAGTTTGTCGAGTAGCTTGTTGGTAGACCCTAATAAACCAGAAAAAGGTGGTGTTTTTGTTGATGATGTAACAAAAGATTTAAATAGGATGGTTGCTATTATTAGAAGATGTGTCAGGAAGTACAATGTAAAATTTGTTGTTATTGATTATTTGCAATTAATTGCAATTGCAGGTAAGTTTGGAACTAGAGATGAGCAATTAGGACATGCTGTTAATCTTTTGGCCTACACTGCAAAGACATTAAATATAAACATATTGGCCCTTTCTCAGCTAAATAGGGGTGTAGAACATAGAGAATCTAAAAGGCCTTCATTATCAGATTTAAGAGAATCTGGTAATATTGAACAAGCTGCTTGGAGAGTATTTTCAATATACAGGGATGACTATTATGATTACAATTCACCAGAAAAAGGGATTGCTGAAATATCAGTATTAAAGGGTAAAATATCAAATACTGGTAAGGTTAAGGTCTTCTTTGATAATGAATGCACTAGATTTCACTCTCTCACTAACAATTACACTAATTTCAAGAGTAAGGAGACAGATGGCTCTTATGCATGAAATGAAAAAAATAAACAATGAATTAAATTCAATTAATGAAGAAAAGGGTGAGATTTATTCTTATTACAAGATAGGTAGAAAAGAAAACAAGAGAATGTTTGTTGGTAAATTTACTTCTGACGAGAAAAAGGGGGTAGATAGAGAAACTGTAGAAAGAAGTGTGGAAGAGTTTTTAGCAAAAGGTGGTGTAATTAAAAAATTAAAACCCCAACTAGAAAGAAACCTTGTTTCTGGAGATGAAAATAACCATTTGCACTGGGAAGAAAACAATGAAACGATATCCCAAGAAGAAATAAATGGAGCATCAAAGTTTTTGGAGGCTCAAATTTTTAAGGTTGAAGGGAGCTAACAGTATGGCTATTGACCAAAGTTTAATGACTAAAGAAGAAAAAATACTTTTTGATAAAATCAACAGGTTTTCATGGATGTTTGAGAAAAATAAGGGGTTTTTGACAAAAGAAGAAAGAGACATGTTCAGAGGCATCGGATTATCTAAAAGTTCTTTAGATAAAATCAATAAATCTGTAGACCATTATTTTATGGATGCAGATGCAGAAACTCCTGCCATGAGACTTGGGACAGCATTTCATACTTTGGTTCTAGAGCCAGAAAAGTTTGCTAAACGATATGTAATTGGTCCAGATGCTGATAAAAGATCAGCAGAGGGAAAGAAAGCATGGAAAGATGCAGAAAATGCAAACCCTAAAAAAACAATTTTGAATATCAGTGATTGGGATATGATTCACTTTATGAAGGAATCCATTGACAACCACAGAAGAGCCTCAGAACTGATAGACCCCAAAGTGGGGAATACTGAAGAAACGATGATGTGGAATGACCGTGAGTTACAGACATTGATGAAGGGCAGGTCCGACTTTAGAAACAATGATCAAAAAGTAGTTATTGATTTAAAGTCCACAGTAGATGCTACTAAAGATAAAATAGAAAGAGACCTTTGGTCCAACGATTTCCGTTACCATGTTCAGGCAGCTATCTATACAGACGGAGCAAGGGAAATCCTAGAAGATGAAAATTGGGATTTCTACTTCATCTTTGCCCAAAAGAAACCCCCCTATTTGGTACAAGTGGCCCATCTGGGAGAAAAGGCCTTAGAAATAGGTAGAATACAATACAGAGATAACATCCTTTACTTGTTAGATTGGATAGAAAAATCCAAGAACAAAATTAACGAAGGAGTTGATGTCAAGGAATATGAGCCAATCCTTGAATTACATCCACCAGGATGGCTTGTTCATAAAATGAAAAAGCAAAACAAAATGGTTCATGACTTATAATTTTCTGCTGCTAATAAGCTCCAAGGTGACCCCTGCTTCTCCAACAGATATTTTGTAGTCAACCCATCTGTTTGACAATTTCATATCATAATTTGAAAAATCAAATAGAACAATTTCTTCATCATCAAAATTGCAGATAGCTTCTATTTTGTTAGATTCATAATCAATACCAACATTATAGAGATGATTTAATTTCCATGAATCTGAATCTTTTAGTTCAAGTTCATCTATGCTTATATGCAATATCAAAATTTTTTCCTGTTTATTATATTCCCTGCCTTTCTTTTTGGGTCACATCCTTTTGATAAAACTTTAATGAATCCCAAAATTGAATGTACGTTTTATACCATCCCTGACTATCCAGAGCTTCATTATTTTTATGATGTTTATCGACCTTGGCCTTATGACGAGTAGAAAAATAACTTTCTACTTGAAATTCCCAGTCATTCTTATATTCAGATTTAAAATAATTAACCAGTTCTCTTTCTCTTCTACTTTTGACAAATAAATCAAAAAACATATCTATTCCTAGAGTTCGTTAAAAAACAACTTAAAGCACTAAAAATAGATTAAAGCATTTTTTTGTTAAAAATCAATAAGGAATTTAAAATGAAATCTATTAATAAAGTGACCCTACTAGAATTTGCTGGATCTGACACTAGCCATGCAAGGGCAGCATGGGCCTCTACTAATCAAGAAGTGACTTTTGACAAACTTGAAAGAATCCCTAAGCTCTTAAAATTCCTTGCAGAAAATGAACATGGAACTCCTTTTGAGCATTCTATGTTGTCCTTCCATATTCAAGGAGATATTGCATCTCACATCCATTGTTTGAAACACAGAAGTGGAGTTTCCATAAATACAGAATCGGCCCGTTACAAAGAAATGAAGGAGGATTTATATTACTTACCAGAGGATTGGCCTGAGGATCTAAAAAACGAGACACTGGATCAGCTACAAAAGCAGCATGAAGATTATCACAAGGTAATAACAATGTTGATTCAAGAAGGGGTTCATAGAAGTAGGGCCAAAGAAATGGCTAGATATGTACTGCCTTATGCCCATCAATTGAGATGGGTGATGGCCTTCAATTTTAGATCCTTTATGCACTTTCAGAAGCTGAGAAATTCAGAACATGCACAGGTAGAAATCAGAAACATTGCACAGCAGATGTTGGAAATAACTGTTTCAGATGGCAGATTCCACCACTCTTTGTCAGCACACGGATATTAAATAAGAATTTT
>MDTB01123098.1_pt1 | contig 12332 bp, 17 predicted proteins | sample 811161 | NCBI WGS metagenome assembly MDTB01 (sample SAMN05326650, study PRJNA326480) | marine metagenome | isolation source: seawater | place: Mediterranean Sea | collected 2009 | reverse complement strand
GGATTTTTTAATACATGGTTATCTGCACATGAAACATGACACCATGATTTATCACATGTACATATAATTATACTAAATTTACATTTTTCTACTATTGTTTTTGCTAATGTCTTTCTACATAATCTACATTTAGGTGTTTCTATGATTCTTTTTTCTAATACAGCTGCTTGTAAACACACATGATTGGTAGATAATTCAGAATACTTTTGAATCACTTTAAGAGGAGGATTCATCATAGAAGATCGTAACCATTCCCATGATTCTTTTGTATTGTAATCTATTGCAGCTGTAAATTCTCTCGTTTTTATCCAGTTATATACACAGTCGATTTCCTTTTTAAATTTATCTGGTACCTTCTTCTTTAACTCCTTGTCATGATTATATGCATCTAAAGAACTCTGCTGAGAAGAATAACCTAACATTTATTTACTAAATATGTATTTATATATATACTCTTTAACTTTCAAGCTTTTCAAGCTATAAATATAGTGATCGATATCTATATATGTACCGTACTCCATATAAGACACTATATAGAGTTCATACTATTGAAGAAGCCCTTGCCTATGAGATACCAAAAGATAGGACCGATTTATTTTTGTACTTAATCGATACGTATGATGTATTGTTATCGATTGCTTCCAATCAAATTCCTACTCCTAAACCGGATAAAATTATTGAATTGAGAGTAAAGATCTCTAGTCATATATTGTCCTATTATCATAAAATGTATATGCCAATACCGGGAGCTATATTGGGATGGACCGAATCGATGTTGATGTGGGTAGTGTTATTATCGTTAATCGATATGCAACATTGGAATTCTACTATGGAATTAACTCCTAGTATTTTAAAATGGGTAAAAAAGAAAAAGGTTCGAATGTTTGAAGATCACGATTTAACCACATGGAATCTCGATACACTTGTCTCCCAATTGGATTGCTTAAGTCTTAGATGGCATGAATTGGAACCATGTGAAGAATTGGAACAATTTCTAGAGATTATGTGGCGATTTGCTGCTCGATTTACCCTGAGGATGCATTCAAAGGAAGTCATTAACATGGAACATTATACAGAGGATGTTCCTAAAATAGTAAAGGTGAGACTTACCCCCGACGGTATTATGTTATTTTTAGCTCGTTATTATTGGTTTCATCATATGATAGGATTACGCCGTAAATGGAAAACCGTAACCGATTCCAATTATCATTTCCCTTCATTGGACTCCTCTAATTGGAAACAATGGATACGGAATGAGAGGCGGCATTTTGTGACTCGTAGGTTCCGGGATGGTATTGCGTCATGGATGTGGGATAAATTGATTCTATTTGGGGATCAGGAAATCGCTTCTCATGATCAACTGGGGGACGAGGTTTCCGCCTTTACCTGTATGTATGCTAGGTTTCCAGCTGGATTGGTATCTCTATGGCAGAGAATATTAACTTATAAAGATTACGAAGAGATTATACAATGTAAAGCGATTGAGGATTTTGCATATTTACATATGATACATGCTCACTTCAGTTCTAGCTACAATGTTTCCTTTTTGAATTACTTTTTTATCCATGATAAAATTATTCACAAGCATATGAATGCGTTGTCGAAGGCATCCACTCCTGTTATTATTTATTGGTATAATAAATTTGTCTGTTATTTCCATAATAAGGTGTATCAACATCCGGATGGTACAAGTATGGGTCATGCTTTCGTTATGTGGTGTGTTATTTTGAGAAAAGAATGTGGTGGTAAATGTTACGATTCAATGGATTTCAATATGGTATGCGAACAATTGTTAGATAAAGCAGAGGTTGTAAATAATGAAAGAGTAGTCGATGGATTTTTTACATTAGAGGAGGATTAATTAATTATTGGTATTTATATAAGGTATAATATTATAAAATGCCAATGAATTTCGAATTACCAAATGCAGATGCCATTATGCAGGATATGGCAAACCCAAATGAAGATGATGAACCAGAACAAGTAGATGTACCATGTGATAAATCATGGTGTCATGTTTCATGTGCAGATAACCATGTATTAAAAAATCCAAAATGCAATATATGCAAGGAGTATTTTATACTGTCGCCGTATTATGCAAGCATCCAATCCAGGATTGCAAATCATGAGTATTAATAGGTGGGAGAGTATTACAACCCAATTCACTTCTACAAAAATGATATATGAAGGCAATACAAGTTTTTAAGTTTTTCATTCGGTTTGGGTTGTTTTTAAAATCTTCTAAAGTATGAATATCTTTAAATGGCGATTCTAATCGAAACGAGTCATTACTATCTATATAATCTAATACATGACGAATCAAACATAAAATTTCCTTTTTTATCGGCGATGCTTTATTCTGATCATTCGTCAGGACATGCCATGATGGATAGGTTCTATTGAAATCTATATTTTCTATATTGGTATCAGTACTTTCTATAGAGGCACTCCTTTTTCTTTTTGTTCTTGTAGTTTTCTGCTTCTTTTGCATCAAAAACGATTGAGGTATGAATGGTACTTCAATGGTTTGATTTCTTGTTATTTTTATTTTAATACGATTATTTGTGGGTATCGAATTGTATTGGACACCGGGAAAACAAGCGGTGAAAAATTTCTTCGGTAAACGATAGAGATGTTCGGTATTGTCTATTACCGCATACGCAAATGATTTGTTCTTCTTTAGAATGAATACATTATGGGGACCAATGTTGTCATTGATTGTTTCCGATTTGAAACGACATGGTAATTGGGATCCAACCCATAGAATCGTATAATTTTTAAAGGTACCTGATTCAACTGTATGATTGTACCATTTGGAGTAGCAATGTTGTGGAGCTCTAGGTAAAGGAAATGGGACCGACATTTTTTATATAGTATTATTTACGGTATATATACGTCAGACCATTTAACATCCCATAACGAAAAATGTCCAGATTGAATAACCATATCCACTGATAAAGAAGATGACCCTTCAACATTCCAAATATCAACAAAATGATATGTCATTTCTATCGGTGACGATGGCAGATGAATCAATGAAGTGGACATGGTAGAAGATGCTACACCTGCTGGGTTTGCGAATAACGTGATTTCTTTATCTAAAAATGAAAATTTATGAAAAGACATTGCTGGTCCTTTTACATGTAGATTGATATCTATTTTTATCTCACTCCTATCGGTTGAAAATATTTTTGTAGGAGAGAGATGAATAGTAGGATTTCCATAAGCGGTAGCTTGTTGTTGAAATTGAATCAAAGAAGATGATGTTGGATTCAATAGATCGGATTTACCCTTGATATACATTTGCCATGGCTCTTGTAGTTTTTCAGAATCTCTTTCCCAACGGAAAGAAAATTGGATAAAGGAAAAGGTTAAAAAAAGAATAAGAATTCTATCACAACAATTCATTTTATATAATTAATTTAATATATTTATACCCTTATCTACCACTCTTATAAATACTAGATACCTGTTTCAATGTATCTACATGAGTAAACCCCATTTGTCTGGTTGTTTTGTAAAATGATTTCATATGAGTTTGCCACGTATGACCTCTTATTTGACGTTTTTGATAATCTCTTGTCGTTTTTTGCATGGTAAGATCGGTAATATTTGGTGGAGCACTCATTTATCTTCACCATCGTTCATTTTTATACGAGGTTTTTGTTCTTTCAACCATTCGTATACCATTAACGGTGTCATATGATTTATATCTTTTAATTTATCCATCTCCGCTTCGTATATACCAGCATGTTTCAATGTATGCATTACCAATTGAGAACAGAAAAATTGAGACGGGACTTCATTCGGATTCGTACGTAATGTAAAATGTGAAAATAACAATAAAGCCCTAGGGATATCGTATGTCTTTCCTAGTTGACGAAGATTATATCCCACCACCTTTTGTAATTCTTCTACTTCTAAATTTATTGTTATGGTTTCATAAACAGGCTCTTCAGGAGGTCTCATGAGAGGATCATCTGTTAATTCATTTAAGAATCGAACAGAGACGACATCCCCCCACATAACATAGAAGCAAACGGTTAATTTCTTTAAAGAGGATTTTCTAACACGTGTTAATAACGCTTCCAAAAGTTTTGGATTATGAGAAGATTCCACATTGGAATCAATAATGACTCCAAATAAATCTTTTTCCATTTCAATCGATATTTCTACATGGCAATATTGACCAACACATTTATTCCATAGTAAATCATATGGACCTACTGGTTTTGCAAAACTTATATTTAAATCCATTTTACGGAAATAAATAGAACTATATACTCCCAAATATTCATTATTAAATGAATAAAAGAAGAAGATGTTCCTCTGATGGGTTACGACTATTTAACATGGCAATAATGGAAGCTCCTAAATACAGTAAAATTAAAAAGATGTTATCCTGTTTATTTCACACCGAATACGATGACAGGTTGGAAGAAATGGTTGCACAATGTAGAGCAGCTTCACAACAACTGTATGCTTATACACATCATAAGGATATCAATACCAATAAATTAATTGATAATAGTATATTTAATATTATTAATGCGATATTAATGAATGATGAAAAATTAGGATCCAAATTTAATATTAGAAGAAATTATCATTATTTTTTAGATGTAGCACAAAAAGCATCTTGTGAAAATGACCACAATACAGCTATTCTGGTTCGAGCAGCTTTACAACACCATGCATTATGTCAATTAAAACTGAAACCACGTAAAAGGGACCAGCTTATATTTGACAATTTCGATAATCTATATGGGTCATTTAGAAATTGTTATAAACATCATCTACAACATGCCATGTTTAATACAGATTATGAAAATTACATTCCTTCTCTGATGGTGATGAATATGCATTACGAACGTCATAAAGCGTATTCAACAATAGGAAAATGTAAGTTAAGATATGAACCGTTTGAGATAAAGGGTAGAATTGGTATGTTGGCTATACATCATCAATATCCGGGAGATAAAATGCCGTTATATGAACAACCTCCGGTAGGAAGTAGTACCGATTTAATAGTGATAGCACAAAATGCAAAATAGATATTTTGAAGTATATACTTGTAAACGGATGTCATAAAATGGCTGATAAAGAAAATAAACAGAACACAGCAGGATCTCCTAACAAAAAACAAAAATTCGAAAAGGAAATGCAAGAAGCAGTAGATGAAGCTGATCAGATAAAAAAGGAAATACAGGAAGCCAAAGATGCGGCAAATGAATTATTACAAGAAAAGGATGACTCTATTAAAAAGCATGAAGATATGTGTAGAGATTACGAACAAAAAATGGCTAAATTAAAGAAAACTATTGCAGATAAAGAGAAGAAAATGGAAGATGTCAATGCTAAATTAGTGGAAGTGACACAACAGATGACAGCTGCTGAAGAGGAACTCGAACAGGAAAAGAAAAAAGAAGAACAATTAAAAAAGGATTTAGATAAAGAAGCTGAGGTTAATAATGGTCTACAACAGGAATTAGAAGAAGAGCAGATAAAATTAAAGAAGAGTCGATCTTCTAATGATCAATTCAAGAAACAAACTGAAAAGGCTACCAAATCTGCTCTAGCTGCTAGGGCTGCTTTAGAAGAGAAGGAGAAACAATTGGAAGTTTCAAGGGGAAATTTCAAGGGATGTGTCGCTGAAAGTAAAAGATTGAGGGATATGATAAAAAAGAAGAAAAAACCAGAGCCTGAGAAGAAGAAGGATGGTCCTCGTAGATGGCATAGAGAGAATGGTAAATTAGTTTTATCATTGAAACAATTAAAATTCTGATTATAAATCCGGGATATATCCCTTTAATCTATTTTTTATTAAATTTATGTATCATTGTTTTTACTGTACTCACGTTCTTCATATTCAATGGTGGTACTTTTAATTGTTGTTGTGATACCACTGGTGCAGGAGGTCCTTTAAATTGTTTTTTTGGTGGTTTTGTTTTCCTATTGACTATAGGTTTCTTCTTTAATTCCGATTGAAGTTGTTTCCAATCCTGAAGACTCATCTTTTTTACTTGACTAGGGCGCTTATTCATCATAGTAGGAGCTCTAGTTGTTTGAGATCCGGATACTTGTGAGACTTCCCTTTCAAATGGACGAGCAGTCTTTGCATGAAGGATATTCATCTTTTGTTTATTCGTCTTTAACTGATTCTCTACATCGTCAGCACCGCGTAAAGGAGTGGTAGCTGTGGGTGATAATTCTACATTGACACCCGAAGGGCGTACTATCTTATGTTTTTTATGTTCTGCATGTTTCTTACAAGACCATACTGCAAATAATACGCACCCAATGAGAGATACAGACGATATACATAGCGCCACTATTATTACGGTATTGTCTGTTTCATGGTGTATTATAGTTTGTTGAAGGATTGGTGTTTGCAGGACCTTAGATTCATTTGGTGGTATATATGAATTGTTTTCAATAATAAATGCAAAAGTGGTTGTTGAAGGATTTTTTGGTTGACTTGTTGTTGTCTGTAACATATGGGTTGATGTTGTCATCATTTCTGTCGTACTTGAGGGAGTCGTGGATGCATTTGGATCCAATGACTCTGCTGTTGTTGAATGTGTTTGTTGTGTTGTTGTTGCAGGTGGTGGTGAATATGACGGTAAGGTACTCGTATGTACCTGTGGTGGTGATGCCGTTGTTGTTGATGTTTCGTTTTCCATGGACGATTGGGTTGTTGTGGCAGGTGTTTCAATTGGCTCGCTACACATTAACATAAATTCTTGATCATATGTACCTTCATGTACTGTGGTACAGTTTTTATCTAGAGGAAGTACAGCAATGTTTGGACATTTATATAAAAATAAATTTACAATGGACCAAATTAAAATACAATTCATATTTTATATCTACATTTTTACTTATATATCTTCCAGTGAAACAAAACCATAAAAATCAAACTATATATATGAGTCTATGAACATTATAAATGGCTGAATATACTACTATCTATAATGTATCTACACCAATTATTCGTGTTGGTAAAGGATCCTCCAAATTTTTCAGTAATCTTGTTCGTTCCTATATTAAAAATCACGATTTGGTTTTTGTCTCTGCTAATGGTTATAAAACAAATCTAGCCATATGGATTATATATCAGTTATCTACAGAATATTTCATTGATAGTATATCGTTTACATGGAATTATAATATACCAGTATTGACATTTTTGGTCCATAAACACATTCCACCTGTAGAAATTCAATCATTGGATCTAACGGATGGAAACTATTATATTAAAATAGGTAAAAATAGTGACATGGATACTATCAAACGACTTATTAATAAATCAAACGAAGCATACATTATTTCAGCTGGATCATCTTGTATCTATATATTTCAAATATTAATGTATGCTATGTCCCTAGGATACATGTTTGATTCCATAGAAATAGTAAAAACCATCGATTATGACGATAATGAGAAAGCAGGTATAAAAGTATTCATATATAAATACAACAATGAAATGCACGACTTGTGGTCTGAAAGTCTACAGGAAAACATTATGCCGGAAATGTTACAAAATATACCGGTTGAATAGATTTCATTGTACGTATGGGAAATGTATTAAACCAGTTTTTGCAGCTACCTTATGTCAATACCATTATAGGAAATGTCAGACACCTTGTATTTTGTGTGATAGACACATATATTGTAGATCTCTATGCAGGAAACATTACAGAGAAATACGTATTTCTGGTAAAGAATTTCCTAAAGAACCAACTTGTACAAAATGTGATAAAACAATCTATTTACAATCGTTATGTTTAACACATTTTAAAGAGAAATATCAGACATCTTGTTTAATGGTAGGATGTGGGGGGAAATCATATAAGAGAGGGTTGTGTTGTAAACATTATTTTAGAGAAAGACGTAAATAATAGTATTTATATAAAATATAATCTATCAAATGTGTTATAGTTTAGGTGCTTCTATTATAGCTTTTAGTATTGATATTATTGCTGCCATTATATTATATTTTAATTTATTGAAATGTCTCCAAACAAAAAGACGTCTAGACGACGATAAAGTCTTTGCGTATGTCATACTCGGATTATCCACCATGCAGTTTGCTGAATTAATTATTCACACAGACATGGATTGTACAGGTACCAACGAAAGTGGATCTCGTCTAGCATATTTCTCTTTATTGTTTCTTCAACCTATATTTTCATACTTTGGAATCGCCTACCATGGAGTCAATAGGTTAGTAAACGGATTGAATGTAATACCTACGATATGGACTGTTTCTCTTGTTGTTTACGCTATTAATGCGGCATATATAACGAAGGATCAAGAATATTATTCACCTACATTAGAAAGGAATGTAAGTAGTTGGTGTACTGCTGAATTCGTTTGCGCTGACACTGGATGTCCCTTAGATTGGAAATTTGATTTTATGAATGATTCGTGGTTATCATGGATACTATATTTTTTATTAGCTATAGGGTTACCAATAGTCAGTTTAGAATCGTGGGAATTATGGATATTATTATTTGTTGTATTTATCATCGTACAGCAAACGACACAGGCAGATATATTGCGATTGTCGGCATCTTGTTATTGGCTTCCAATGCTTACGATATTGATTCAAATTTCTACCTTGCCTCCTATATTTTCTAGATGGATCCGAAAAATATACATGCGATGTAGAGGTTATAGACCTACTTGAGTATCAGTTCTTTTTCTTCTTATTAATTTATCTTTTTTATTGTACCTTTTATATAAATATATTCCTGACCATATCACTATCAATACACCGGATATAATATATATATTTATTGACATACTTTCAAATCGAAAAGCCACTGCTAATAAAAATACAGTAGCATTTACCATCATTACAAATACTACTTCCTTATTCACAAATCTTCGTAACCAAAAATATCCCCATAGATATGTACTCAACATATTTAATGGTACACCCCATGGGAAGACATATGGAGGGGTACAATCTTCGTTTACTCGTTCAATAAAATCATTTCCACAATGAGAAAAACTAGAAAAGTAAGAAAATAACATGGCATATCCCAAAAAGATAAGCCATTTCCACCAAAAATTGACTTTTTTTATTTCTGGTGGATAAGTAAGTAATGTTAATATACCAATGATTCCTCCTATGACACCATTGCCTAAATCCAATATCACTACGTTTTCAAGTGTTTCCATACCGCCATTATCTGATCCAAACAATACATATGAATTAAATATCTTTTTAGCTAATAATTCAAACAATTCCCATGCAGATATAAGACTAAAAGAGAACAAAAAAGCAGTAATTAAATTATGTTTTTTGTTAGGATGGGATAAATACAACAATACTAATATACAAGGAAACCAGACATGATTAGCAGCATAAATATAAAATTTTTCGCCAAACATTGTATATAAATAATAACGCAATATTTATATATACATATAAACCAATATGGGCAATTTAATACATGATATGTTAAACATGCCACATGATTTATATACTATATCTCATATAACGAATCCTTTTTTAGGTTATATGTTATTTGGGAAACCTTTTATCATATTACTTGTTCTTGTTTTATGGGAAGTAATTGAATTTATAACGATAGAAGTACTAGGATCATATAGTTTCATGTATTTTAATGAAGAGAATCCAGAAGCAATGATAGATGTAATCATATACGATTTGTTTGGAGGGGTCATAGGAATTGTTTTAGCAATGTGTACTTGTTTGTTTTTATATAATAGTATTCACTCGCCATATGAACGGTTTAAAAAGATATGTCCATTACCAAAATGTTGTCCTAAAGATAAAAAATGGTGGCAGAATGATTGGCTATCCTTGTTTATCTATTTATTCTCTGTAGGACCCGGACCTGTAAGTGCAGTAGGGTGGGAATGCAATGATGCATTCGTTGAATGGGGGATATGTAATGGAACATGGCAAACACTACCATGGGGTTTATTTTTCATGATATTTTTTGATATCCTAGTAGTTTTATTATTATGGAGAGATATTGAGAGTAGAATTGTTATCATTTTTACACAATTTGTATTAGCAGCTGTATCCTTTCAAAAGGTAATTCCCGGATCATTTTTAACCATCGTTTGTTCATTGGGATTCATACTGATATATTTATCGATGTGGGGAATCGGTACATATTATAAAAAATATAGAAGAAAAAGAAATGATTTTTAATGTATATAAATATAGTACATTACTCTATATAAATGTCTATCCTAAATGATTTGCTACTTTTGTTGGCATCCATATTAATTGCACTCACTGCTGGAATATTGTCTACATGGTATGTATGGAATAATCAATTAAAAAATTCATCTCCTTTACATGATATCTTATTCGATATATTATGGGACTGGTCACATATTACAACACCGTATGTAAATATAATAGTGGTAGTACAATATATTATTGGTATAATAGCTTATCCGAAAGAAATACGATGGAAAATAGTTGCACAATTTATATTTTTACAATGTATTATTACATTTGTAAGATCCATAACAGTAAGTGTGACTTTATTACCAAACATACATATATATCCATATTGCGAAGTCCCTATATCAACATTTTGGGAAGCATTGGGCAACATGTTGACACATGGTACTTGTGCTGACTATATGTTCTCTGGACACACTGCTACGTCCTTTTTAGCATGGCTATTCGTCAATAAGTATGCAAATACATATGCTTCAATATTCGTTGGGGTATGCACAGATGTTGTTATTGTTTTATTAATACTTCAACGATGGCATTATACAGTTGATATAGTCATCGCAATTATTATCATATGGCTATTGTTTGTGTTTTACGAATGGCATCAAGATTTATACAAAAGTGCCTTAAGAGAAGCTAAGAGGGTAAGAGCGTACGATGTATCTCTACCCACATGGATAGAATCAGAGGGTGGGAAAGAACGATTGGAAGCTAGACGGAAAGTAAATAAGTATAATTACTGGTTCTATTTTAATTCATTTGAATTAACAAATATAAAAAAGGAATGGAATAAAAGAGAAATGAAAAGAAAAAGAAGGAAATTATTAAAGAGTCAATGGAAAAAAAACATTATAAAACGACCTGATTTTAAATTAACCTTTTAAGAAACAATCTCTACATACTGCTACATACTTATCAGAAGCTCCCACTACCACCTGCTCCTTACTATCGGATATCCGTTTGGTGAAAGTAGCCAATCGATCTACCTCTTTATATACTCCACAATATGCCTTACACATTAGAATATCATCTGCTACAGGAATCAATTTAGGGATTTCCCCAAAAGGATTCCTCTTATAATCTCCATTTAGACCAGCTACAATCACTTGTAAACGATATGCATCCACCAAACAACATACTCCTATATATAAATCATTAAAGAATTGTGCCTCATCTATACAGATGACATCGTAGGTTTGTGTATTCGGGAAATCATTTACAAAATTCAATAAATCTGTATATTTTAGAGATTCCACATTGTCACCATAATGAGTTTGTATTTTATTATCTGTACGAGTGTCAGAATTATGATTAATCACACAGACCTTCTTTCCAATGGATTCAAATCGTCTAATACGACGTATTAATTCAGAGGTTTTTCCAGAGAACATACAGCCAATGATTAACTCTAAAGACATTTTAGTATATATATTTAATGAATATATAGTAAAATGAAGGATAAATCTGATGAACCATTAGACGAGCCAATTGAAGTGATTCAAGACAACCATTTATTAGGTGTTATTTTCATATTATTTTATTTAACGCAAATAGCATGGTTATTAAAATCAAGTATTTGCTAATTTAAGGTTTTATTTTACACGATAAAAAATACGATTTTATACGATAGTTAATATTTTAAGGTTTCTTTTAAAAAGGCTTCACATTGTTCTACCGTATCGAAGTTTTTGTATTTCCTTTTTCCATTTATCATGTATTGAGCTTGATGTCTTCCATTCGGTGTAGGATAAATACCCCCAGTACCTTTTTTCCTGTTTTTTCTATCCGATTTCATACGTTCTCCTGTTAAATTGTAATGATTTAAAGCTTCCCTAGCTTTCTCTTCCGTGAAATAGAACCCGATGTGTTTCTGTTCTGGACGAGCGGAGTATACCTGCCATTTCTTCTTTTGTGTATGGAAATGAACACAACCGATTTGTTCACGGTTGGATTGGTATTGCCTTAGCTTCTCTTTCTGCTCCTCTGTCATTTTCCATCCTTCGTTTTAATAACCCCATTTATGTATATCCATTGATACATAAATACTAATAATTTTTAAATAATACCATGGATATACCATAGGCTTCTTATTTTTTGG
>MDTB01176288.1_pt1 | contig 12334 bp, 8 predicted proteins | sample 811161 | NCBI WGS metagenome assembly MDTB01 (sample SAMN05326650, study PRJNA326480) | marine metagenome | isolation source: seawater | place: Mediterranean Sea | collected 2009 | reverse complement strand
GCTCGCGAAAGCGACGAGGTGAGCGCGCTCCACGCCCTGAGTATTTGCGGCAATTAAGGCTTCGCAGCGCGCCGCGGTAATAGGATCTAAATCAGCACAAAGCCCGTTCAGCCGCTCTGGTGTAATGCGGCTGATGCGCTGTTGCTCAGCATCGGTGATTTGACCAGGGTCGTTAAAAACAATCAGCTTGTGGGCTCTTAGCGCCACAGCCAGCTCTGTGGCCAATTCTTCGGCGGCAAGATTGAACGCCTGTCCGGACGCAGAAAAACCAACCGGCGACTGTAAAACAATCGTTTGGGTATCCAATAGTTCTACCATGGCGTCGACGTTAGCGCTGCGCAAGCGACCAGTGCATTGGTGATCGATGCCATCTACGATGCCTACCGGTTGAGCTGCGATGAAGTTGCCCGACACGATATTGACCTCAACATTGTGCAGCGGCGTGTTCGGTAAGCCAGTAGAAAATAGTGCCTCTAAATTTGCCCGTAGCGCCCCGAATATGCCGCTTATCTCATGCATTTGACCGGCTGAGGTGATGCGGCGGCCGTTATGAAAAAGGCTGTCGGCAAATGCCTCGTTAAGTTGGGGCCGTGCACCGTGCACGAGTACCAGACGGACCCCTAGCACGTTGAGTAACGCCAAATCATGGACAATGTTCACCAGGTTGCTGTGCATTAGCGCATCGCCACCTAGGAATACCACAAAGGTCTTATCGCGGTGCGCGCTGATATAAGGAGTAGAACCGCGGAACCAACTTGTATAGCGTTCTAAACTGTCCAAACCAAATCTTCCAAATCACTTGGGGGCTGTTGCGGCGCGTATTCTACGCTCAATACGAACCCTGCTGTTGGGTTGAATTCAGATATATTCATGCTCTAAGCCTGACAATAGCGGCTAATGATCTGCTGCAGGGTATCGATAGCGGGTTGAATATGCGCGTGTTCGAGATATTCGTTAGGCTGATGCGCCTGATCGATGCTGCCTGGCCCCCATACGGCGGTTTGCATGCCAAGGGTTTGTAAAAAGTGCGCTTCGGTGCCAAATGCCACAGTACCCGGTGCATGACCGGACAGTTTGGACAGCGTGACAGTTAGCTCGCCATCTGCAGGTGATTCAAATGGCGGTACCGGTGGATACGCCGCACTCACTGTGAGGTGCGTATTAGAACCAGCGGCGGCCTCTTGGCAGCGCTGTTCAAGCTGTCGGTGAACGGCGTCCGAATCCATCCCGGGCAGCAGACGCAGATCAATCTGTAATTCAGCATGTCCACAGATGCGGTTGGGATTATCACCCGCGCGCATGCAGCCGAGGTTCAGAGTGGGCACATGTACGGTAAAGCCGGGATGTTGGTGCTGGTGAGCGATTTCCTCTCTGAAGGCCATCAGTGCGCCCATTACCGAATGCATAGTATCTAAGGCATTGTTGCCCAGACTCGGATCAGAGGAGTGTCCTGCCGCGCCGTGTACGGTTACGCTCATCATGCTAACGCCTTTATGGGCGTAAATTGGCTGCAAGCCGGTCGGTTCGCCTATGATTGCGTAATCGGCTTTCGGCCGACCGCTCTCCACTAAGTAGCGCGCACCTGCCATAGACGATTCCTCGTCGGAGGTTGCAACGATGGTTAGCGGTGATGAAAGGGTTTTGTCAGCGAATGCAGCAGCGGCCTGCAATGCCACGGGGAAAAACCCTTTCATGTCACAGCTGCCAAGGCCATAGAAGCGTTGATCTTTATCCTTGAGCTGAAAGGGGTCGGACTGCCACAGTGCCTCGTCGACCGGTACCGTATCGGTGTGTCCCGCCAGCACCAAACCGCCAGGATGGGATTTACCATTTGCCCCAAGTGTGGCAATTAAATTGGCTTTATCTGGCCGGTCGGGCAACGGCATAAGCTCGGTGGCAAAGCCCAAATCGTCAAGCCAGTTGGCCAGATGCTCGACCAAGCGCAGATTACTGCGATCAATATCTGCAGTAGTTGAACTGATGGACGGCTCTGCCACCAGTTGATTAAGCATGTTAGCGAACTTAGGTAACACGTAAGCCCCCAGTCATAATGGCGCGTTGTAGCAGCCGCGCATTGTAATCCCAAGGTTGAGCAGACGCACCTGGGTGTCAGTAGACTGGTGGTTCGCCTTCAGGGCGCGTCTTGAAGCGCCGGTGGACCCACAGATACTGGGCTGGGTGAGATCGAATGCGCGTTTCCAAAAGCTGGTTAATCCGGCTCGCATCGACAACATCATCACCGCTTGGAAAGTCTGTAAAAACGGGATCGTAGGTCAGTGTCCAATGGGCGCGATGCGGATCGCGAAATACGCTCAGCATAAGAACTTTTGCCCCGGTGGCTTTGGCTAGCCGTGACGTTGCTCGGATAGTCGCTGCCGGCTGGTTAAAAAAAGGTGCGAATACTGAGTGCTTGCGGCCATAGTCCTGGTCGGGGGCGTACCATAATGCGCGACCAGATTTAAGCAGACTCAGGGTTTGGCGCATGTCGCTGCGTTCAATCACATGATCAAAAAAGTGCCTGCGTCCACGTACTTGTAACCATTCCCATACCAAATTTTTGTTGGCTCGATACATCACATCGATATCGGCGTCACCCAGGGGCTGACAGGTTATGTCAATACAAGTGTAGTGGCCGCCCAACAGCAATACGCCGGTACCGGCGGTTTTCGCGGTATCAAGGTGCTCTAGCCCGATCACCGTCGTATGCTTGCGCAAATCGCGTTTGGGGTTGAGCCAGGGGATTGTGGCTTCTGTCAGGCCCATGCCGGTATGCAGTAGGTTTTCTTTGACCAGTTGCGCGCGTTCCGCGTCGCTGAGTTCAGGAAAGCACAATTCTATATTGACCTCAGCGATGTGCCGTCGTGAACCGCCAAGACGATACACGATATGACCAAGACACCGGCCCAATGCCAGAATCCAAGTCAGAGGCAGCCGTGCGACTAACCAAGCCATAGCCACAAGTACCCAGCTAAGCCAGTACTTGGGTGCAAGCATGGTGGTTTGAAAGGAATTGGAGGGAGCCATTGGGACGATGATAGCGTCAGCGCCTAGTGGTTGCGATCCCTGTTAAACTGACACTATGAAAAAGAGAGCAATGTGAACCGTTTGTTTAGCCCAAATGTTGATGCAGTAGACCACCCCGACGGCCATGTATTGGTTGTGGGTGATGTCGCGGTTATGCCGGCGGCAGATGCTGCGGTTATTCCCGCAGCGGCTGCTCAAGTTGCATTATTATTGAAATCGTTTGGCCAGCATTGTTCGCTTATAGGATTTGTGGGGGATGATGACACAGGTGCGATATTGCAAAACCAGTTACGCAACTCTGGCGTCAGTCTGGACGTGTTGCCTGTTACTGATTGGCCCAGCTATACCGTTGGCCCCGAGCTCGACCCAGATCAGCCCGAACAACAGCGGGTGTTGCCATTCAATGGCATGAGCGAATATCAAGCGCATCTACAAAATCGAGTGGAGCGCGCGGTGCGTAATGCCCGTGCGTTAGTGATTGTAGACCAAGGTTTTGGCTCGATGGGCGATCCTCGAGCGGCGGTTTTTGCAGCCCAGCAGATGAACATTCCAAGCCTAGCGCTTTGCGCAGCCAGCCAACACCAGGGTTATGTAAAAGCCACCCGGGTGATACCAGTTGGGCCGCAGATTGAAGCAGGCCTGTTACGACAACAGTTGGATCATCTGCAATCGATAGATGACGATTCGAACCTCGGTCAATTCACTCGCTAATGGTGCCGGTAGCTACCAAGGTTACGCCGGCGCTACGGATTTACCGCGGAATATTGCTGTTAGCGGCGCCCTTTATACTCCTGCGACTGTGGTGGCGCGGTCGCCGCGAACCTGAATATCGCCGGCGCATTGGCGAGCGCTTTGGCTTTGTGCAACTCCCCGACGGCCGCCCAATAATTTGGTTTCATGCCGTATCTGCCGGGGAGGTGATTGCTGCCGCGCCGTTGATTCGGCGCATTGCCAAGCAGCACTCGCAGCATCAGATGTTGGTCACTACGATGACTCCTACCGGTGCTGAGCAGGTCAAGGGGCTTCTAGGCGATGCAGTCGTGCACAAATATGCGCCTTATGACATGACGTTTGCAGTACAGCGTTATTGGCAGCAGGTACGCCCCGCAGTCTTGGTGTTGATGGAAACAGAGCTGTGGCCAAATCTTATTCATCAGGCAGCGACCGAGTCTGTGCCTATTTGCTTGATCAACGCTCGTTTGTCGGAACGCTCGGCACGGGGCTATAGGCGTTTGGCAACGCTCAGCAGGTCTATGCTGGCGCAGCTCACTCATGTCAGTTGTCAGTATCCCGCACATGCAGAGCGGTTTCGCAGTCTTGGTGTCGACCCCCAGCGCCTGAGCATTGCGGGCAACTTAAAGTTTGATCGCGTGATCCCAGAGGATCTGACTGCACGGCGCGATGATTTAATGACCCGGTGCCGGTTGCAAGGGCGGCCGATTTGGCTGGCGGCATCTACCCACAGTGGCGAAGAAGCTCAAATACTGCAGTGCTATGAGCAATTGCGCGCAGGTTTTCCGCAGTTGCAATTGATGTTGGCGCCGCGGCATCCCCATCGGGCTGAGGAATTAGTGCAGTTGAGCGAAGCTGCAGGGTTTCAACCCAGACGTCTATCATCGCTTACCCAGTCGCCATTAGAAGCTCCGGCGGGGGTGGTGATTGTCGATCAAATGGGTGTGTTGCTGCCGTTCTATGATTTGGCAGACGTGGCGTTTGTTGGCGGCAGCTTGATTCCTTTTGGTGGCCAGAACCCTATTGAACCGGCGTTAATGCGTACGCCCGTTGTTAGCGGTATGCACTGTTTCAACTTTACTGAGATTGTAGAAAAGCTAGTGAGTGTCGGTGCGATGTTCCAAGTGAGTTCAGTCGCCGCGCTTGCTGAAACGATCGCGAAATTACTCGGTGATGCCGAACTGCGCTCACGCGCAGGTGCGGCGGGCTATGCCGAAGCAATGGCGAATAAGGGGGCTAGTGAGCGTGTTGCCGAGAGATTAATTGAGTTGATCGGCGACACTGCGCAGTGATACGACGCGTTGGACCTGATTGTTCGGGTCCATAAATGAGTTGAGTTCGTTCAAATCTTCCACGTTGAGAGTGCCGACCACCTGTTTTAGACGCATCAAATTGAGCACGTAGTTATAGCGAGAATCTGCGTAGTCGAACTGCGACGAGTAGAGGCGCTGCTGCGCCTGAAGTACGTCGACGATGTTACGTGTGCCTACTTCATAGCCGGTTTGTGTTGCTTCAAGTGCGGATTGTGCAGAGCGAATGGCTTTCAGTCTCGCGCGCACGCGAATAACGTCAGTGGTAACAGACTTATATAGATTGCGCGTGTCGCGGGTGACATTAAGCTGTTGGCTCAGCAAGAGTTCTTGGGCGCGCTCAGCGTTGGCATTAGCTTGGCGTACCCGCGATCGTGTTAACCCGCCGGTATACAAAGGCACTGTCAGTTGCAGGCCGTAGATGGTTTGTTCGGTGGTGTCGGTGCCGAAAAAGTTTTGCCCGCCGGTAACGTTCTGCGCTTGGGTAACGGTAGCGTCTACGGTCGGTAGATGTCCGGATTGTTTGGCGCGAATATCGCGGCGCGCCGCAGTAAGCTGGGCGCTGGCAGAATTGATCCCGTAATTTGTCGACATGGCAGCGGTGACCCAGGTCTCTTCATTAAATGGGTCTGGATTGACGATGGGCAGTGCATCTGAGAGACGACTTAGCGCGTCGTAGGATTGGCCGGTGAGCGTGCTTAAGGTTTCAAAGGTAATGGCGTAATCGCCCTCGGCTTGAATGCCTCGCACCACCGCATTGTCGTAGGCGGCCTGAGACTCCAGTACGTCGGTGATGGCTACCAGTCCTACATCAAAACGCTGTTGTACTTGTTCCAACTGGCGCTTTACTGCAGTGATCTCGGCGTTGGTGGTATCTAATCGGTCCTGCGCGCGCAGGATATTGAGATAGGCCTGTACTACCCGCACGATCAGATCTTGTTCCTGAGCCGCTAGGTCATACTCCGCAGCTTTGACGTTGGCACTGGCGCTGCCAACAGTGAACCAGCTGGATACGTTTACTAATGGCTGGCGCAGTTGGGCGTTCCAACCGTGGTCATTGAAGGTCTGCCCCGGATAGCTTTGGCCGAATGTTGGGCTGGTTGGGTTGTTGTCCAAGGCGCCCGGAAATTCACGGACATTTTTACTGGTGCTGACGCTTCCGCCCACGTTAGGCAGCAGCGCGGAGCGTGCCTGTGGCAACTGCTCTTTGGCTGCAGCATAGGCGGCCTTGGCGGCTCCGATTACTGGATCTTGCTCCGCCGCGGTTTGGTAGACACCCAGCACGTCGACGGCATAGACGGCGGTGCTGCTGAATAAACTGGCACACATAATCGTAGCCGTAGTCAGAGACCTACTGAGTTGTGGAGCTATGCGCATAAATCATTCCTAACCGTAATCGAAGCGTTTGCTGCTAAGTGCCGCGGGGGGGAAGTGTACCCACCTTAGCGGCCAAAGTGCACATTTGTTACTTTTCTTAACACTTTTTCGGAGCGGCATGCAGATTACGCCTTTAAATGTGAAAATTTCCTGCTTTTTACGACACAAAGACCGCATTGATGTGCGGTTTCATCGTGACCTTGAGCGTTAGCCTCGTTATATTCATGCGTCGCGTGCTCTTAGCGCGAGTATTTCTTATAACATTGCAAGGGATGCGGGATCATCGATAAGCGACCGGAAACTACTGAAGACATTCTTAGTCGCTCCACGGCACTGGCGGACGGTTTTGCCTCGGGCGGCTTTGCCAATAAGGCATTTTCGTCGCGCTACCGACGGCAATATACGATTGATTTGGTTGCGCACATGGCGGAATGCGATCTCAATTATGAGCGCCTGATGCGGTTATTCCCGAACGTACTCAGCGAAGATCAACGTTGTATATCCCTCCTCGGCGAGTCCAGAGAGGACACTCCGCGTACCGTAGTTGAGTTGCAGGTGCTCGAGCGCAGTCGCTATACGACATTGATCCAACTAGTGCAGCGACCACAGCTTAGTTGGGGTCGCAGTCCGAACATGCGTATTCGCATGTACCATGATGCGAAAAGTGCTGAAGTGGTCGAGTACCAGCATCAAAACCGCTTTCATGGCAGCTATGAAGTACCCAACCGGCGTATGCGCCAACGCGACGAGAAGGCTCAGCTCAATCAATTTTTAGGTGAGTATCTGCGTTACTGTTTGGCGGTGGGCGGCGCTGTGGATGTGCCGCTTGAATTGGGCGGCTAATATTCTTGGCTCGGCGAGTTCTGCACATTAGCGATTGCCACTTAGTGGCTCCTGGCGAGACCCTGCTGCAAACAGATACGGAAGCAACTCTGAGAGCCGTATTAAAGCAAGCCGCAGATGAGGCCATGCGGAGTGGCTGTGACGCCGTTATTGCTTCAGGAGATCTCGCACATACTCCCACAGTGTCGGTATACGAGCGTTTTCTAAACATCCTTAATGAATATTTCAGCGTGCCGATGTTAACTCTGCCTGGCAATCATGACGTATTGCGCGCTATGCAAGAGGCGGGGATGTCCATGGATCCGATTTTCTGGGAAGACTGGCACCTGCAGGGGTTGGATAGTCATGAAGATGATCGCCCCAGGGCTCTCGTTACCGAATTGGACCGTCAGGCCGTAACCCAAGGATTAGAGCAGGGTGCGGCGCGCTGGGTACTGTTGGCAACCCATCACCCCTTGGTTGCCGTTGACTGCCCATGGTTGGATAAAGACCGCATTATAGGCCCGCTGGAGTTGATGAACTGGTTGCACGATGCCAGTGATCAGCGGTTGCGCGGTGCAGTTTTTGGTCACGCCCACCAGGAGGTTGCGGGTCGAGTAGGGGCATGGCCGGTATTTGGTGTGCCATCTACTTGCTTTCAATTCCGTCCCCGCAGCGCCAAGTTTGCAGTGGACGATAATGCCCCTGGCTATCAATGGTTGAACTTGGCAAAGGATGGAACAGTTAACAGAGCGGTTAGCAGAGTGAGTTTGTGAAGCCCATCACCCTATTGGCTCGTCAAGGCGATATACTGTCGCGGTCCTTTCCTAGGGCAACACCTCTACAGCATTGCTTAAGATAAAACGGCGCATAAGACTCTATGGCAGCAAAAGAATATTCGGCGAAATCGTTACAGGTACTCTCCGGTCTAGAACCCGTGCGGCGGCGACCGGGGATGTACACAGACACTGCTCGACCAAATCACCTGGTACAGGAGGTGGTCGATAACAGTGTGGACGAAGCGATCGTCGGACATGCGCGCGAGATAGAAGTTGCTCTAAACAAAGATGGCTCGGTAGAAGTTATCGACGATGGCCGTGGTATGCCGGTAGACAAACATCCGGAGCATAAGGTTTCGGGGGTGGAGCTTATTCTTACGCGGCTGCACGCAGGAGGTAAGTTCGACAACGAAAACTACAATTTCTCCGGCGGTTTGCATGGCGTTGGCGTGTCCGTGGTCAATGCGTTATCGGATTGGCTCGAGGTGGAAATAAAGCTCGACGGCAATTTGTATCGTCAGCGCTATGAGCGCGGTGAACCGGTCACGACGCTGGAGGTAGTGGATACCGTGGGTAAGCGAAATACCGGTACCCGTGTTCTATTTAAACCCGAAGCCGACTATTTTGATTCCCCTACCATCAGTGTCAGTAAACTGCGCCACCTGCTGCGCGCTAAGGCGGTCTTGTGTCCGGGTCTGCGGGTCAGCCTAGCCGTCGAAGCAGACGCCACTCAGAGCGAGACTTGGTATTTCGCCGATGGTCTGCAGGAGTACTTAGAGCAAGCCTTGGGCGACGCTGAGTGCATTCCTCTGACCACGGTCCTGCACAGTGCAAGCGGTACCGGCGAAGCAGTCGACTATGCTCTGAAGTGGATTGTGGATGGTCCGGCACCTCTGGCTGAATCCTACGTTAACCTTATTCCTACACCTCAAGGCGGCACCCATGTGAATGGTCTTCGCTCTGGTCTGATCGATGCGCTCAAGGAATTTTGCGAATTTCGCGATTTGATTCCACGAGGGGTCAAGCTCACTGGTGATGATATCTGGGAGCAATGTAGTTATGTTCTCAGCGCCAAGCTTGCCGATCCCCAATTTGCCGGTCAGACCAAGGAACGTTTGTCGTCGCGTCAGGCGGCTGTGTTTGTAGCGGGTGCGGCAAAAGATGCTTTCAGCTTGTGGTTAAACGAACATGCCAGTGAAGGCGAGAGCATTGCCGAGCTGGCCATTAGCAACGCACAGCGGCGTATTCAGGCAGCCAAGAAAGTTGCGCGTAAACGCGTGACTGCCGGTCCGGCGTTGCCGGGCAAGTTGGCCGATTGTTCGGGGCAGGATGCCCAAAGTGCTGAGCTGTTCCTGGTCGAGGGGGAGTCAGCTGGAGGCAGTGCCAAACAAGCACGGGATCGGGAGTTCCAGGCGGTACTGCCACTGCGCGGTAAAATCCTCAATACCTGGGAGGTGGATTCGTCCCAGGTGCTTGGCTCCCAAGAAGTTCATGACATCGCTCTGGCAATTGGTGTCGATCCAGGTTCAAGTGACTTAGCGAATTTGCGCTATCACAAAATCTGCATTTTGGCGGATGCAGACTCTGACGGTCTGCATATCGCAACTTTGCTATGTGCACTATTTGTAAAGCATTTCCGCTCTTTGGTTGCGGCTGGGCATGTGTTTGTAGCGATGCCGCCGCTATATCGGATAGACGTTGGTAAGGACGTTTACTACGCGCTTGATGACTCCGAGCGTAATGGGATTTTGGATCGTGTTGCGACAGAAAATAAACGCGCCAACCCGTCGGTGCAGCGGTTCAAGGGTCTGGGCGAGATGAATCCTATGCAACTCCGCGAAACCACCATGGTACCGGAGACTCGGCGGCTTGTGCAGTTAACCCTCGATGCAGGACGTAAGACTGATGAAACCATGGACATGCTGCTGGCGAAAAAACGCTCGTCAGAGCGTCGCATTTGGCTTGAGAAGAAAGGCGATCAGGCGTCTATTGCCTAGCCTCATTAGTTTTAAGTGCCAACCTTATTTAAGCAGGTAGAAAAACATGGATGAAGAAGTCCAAGGCAGTGATCAAGAAACCATGCCGTTGTCGGTGTATACCGAGCGCGCATATCTGGATTACTCCATGTACGTTATCAACGACCGTGCGTTACCGCATATTGGTGACGGACTCAAACCTGTGCAGCGGCGCATTATTTATGCCATGGGGGAGTTGGGTTTAAATAGTCAGGCCAAGTTCGTTAAGTCAGCGCGCACGGTCGGCGATGTATTGGGCAAATTTCATCCACATGGCGACAGCGCCTGTTACGAAGCCATGGTGCTAATGGCGCAGCCTTTTTCCTTTCGGTATCCGCTGGTAGACGGTCAGGGTAACTGGGGTGCGCCAGACGACCCTAAATCGTTTGCCGCAATGCGCTATACCGAGGCGCGATTGTCGCGCTATGCAGACTTGCTGCTCGCAGAATCTCGCCAAGGCACTGTGGACTATGTGGCGAATTTTGACGGCACCGTTGACGAGCCCAAGCTGTTACCCGCCCAGGTGCCGTATTTGTTGCTCAACGGTAGTACGGGTATTGCGGTGGGTATGGCTACTGACATCCCGCCGCATAACTTTAATGAAGTGCTGAGTGCGTGCATTCACATGCTCGATAACCCGAAAGCCAGCGTTGTGGATTTGATGACCCATATCAAGGCGCCTGATTACCCGACAGCGGCCGAAATCATTACGCCAGAATCAGAGATTCGAGAAATTTACGAAACCGGGCGCGGTAGCATTCGAGCTCGTGCGGTATACCACAAAGAAAATGGTGAAATAGTAATCACGGCGCTACCACATCAAACCTCGCCAGCTAAGATTTTGGAGCAGATTGCTCAGCAAATGCAGGCGCGTAAGTTGCCGATGCTGGTGGATTTACGTGACGAATCTGATCACGAAAACCCCATGCGTCTGGTGTTGGTGCCGCGTTCTAATCGGGTGGATTACGAACGTCTGATGAGTCATTTGTTTGCTACCACCGATCTGCAGCGCAACTATCGGGTGAATTTGAACATCATCGGATTAGATCAACGTCCGGCGGTTAAGAATCTCGCGCAAATAATTAAAGAGTGGCTGCGATATCGCTTGGATGTTGTCACTCGGCGGCTAAATTTCCGTCTCGATAAGATTAATGATCGGTTGCACATCCTCGATGGTTTGCTGATTGCTTATTTAAATTTGGATGAAGTGATCCGCATTATTCGTGAGGAAGAAAATCCCCGTCAGCAGTTGATGCAGCGCTTTAAACTCTCTGAAATTCAGGCGAATGCGATTTTAGACCTGCGTTTGCGACAGTTGGCGAAACTGGAAGAAATTAAACTGCAAACAGAGAAAGACGAGTTGGCCAGTGAGAAGGCTGGTTTGGAAAAAACTCTAAGCTCGAAAGCGCGTTTGCAAACTCTCATGAAGAAAGAGTTGTTAGCGCTGGCCGCAGATTATGGCGATGAGCGCCGCTCACCGCTTGTCGCAGTAGACGAAGCACGGGCATTTAGCGAAGAAGATTTGCTGACCAACGATCCAATTACGGTCGTGGTCTCAGACAAAGGCTGGGTGCGCGCGGCCAAAGGTCATGAGCTGGATCCGGCAGAGTTGGCCTATCGAAGTGGTGACCAATTCGCCCAAGCGGCGCGGGGCCGCACTAATGAAACACTGGTCTTCTTAGATTCCCACGGTCGAACCTATAACACTCCTGCCCACAGTTTGCCCTCTGCACGCGGTCAGGGCGAGCCGCTAACCGGACGCTTTAAACCAAAAGATGGCGCGCGCTTCGTCGGTGTTGCCATGGGTGGCAGCGCTACCAAGGTGTTGCTGGCGAGTAACGCAGGCTTTGGTTTCATTGGACCGCTGGCCGACATGGTCACCAAGAATAAAGCCGGTAAAGCCTGCTTAAGTGTCTCTGCAGGAGCCGAAGCATTGCCGCCAATCGTGATTCCTCCTGCCATTTTGGAAGCTAACGGCGGCTTAGTCGCCGCAGTAACGAATCAAGGGCGGCTGTTGATTTTTAAGCTGGCAGATTTGCCAGAGCTGTCGCGCGGCAAAGGCAATAAACTAATAAATATTCCTGGGGCTGCATTCAAGGCCGGCGAGGAAAGCATGTTAGCTGTGGCAGTGCTTGGTGAGAGCGACGAGCTGATTGTGCATGCGGGCCAACGTCATCTGACAATGAAACGCAAAGACTACGACAACTATATTGGTGAACGGGCGCGTCGCGGCGGCAAGTTACCTCGAGGGTTTCAAAAGGTCGATCGGTTGACG